>OBUQ01000190.1_pt1 | contig 73503 bp, 70 predicted proteins | sample 1494951 | NCBI WGS metagenome assembly OBUQ01 (sample SAMEA2579938, study PRJEB22360) | human gut metagenome | biome: human gut; feature: human-associated habitat; material: faeces | place: Denmark | collected 2008/2010
AACTACCTTTAAAAATCTTTTGAAAAATTATCTTGACTTATTACCACTAGACTTTCTTGTATTTGTTAAAAGATTCTATCTCCATCATACAGGTTTTAGAATAAGAGAGCTATCTTTTCTCACGCCGGCTAATTATTAAGAAAACATTAAGGAGGATGAATTTACACTTTTTTCTCATCTTGAATTCTCGTAGCAAGAAAATACAAATCCCCTTCATATCAAGAATAATGTCGAAAGCATAAAAGTTCATCGTTGCCAAAGTGCTGAAAATTGCATTTGGGGCTGAATTTTGCAGGTTTTTTTCTCTCTACTTTTTTGCTAAAGCCTATTATACGAGGATTCTTCAAAAAATAATGCGCATTTCCCCAGAAAAATTGCCCCCTTCATGTAATTTTCTGAGGTTTGATCTAGTTTGCATTTGTGCTTTATCTTTATGCCATCGGCCGATAAGAAAATTCATTTGAAATGGAGGAGTTACCTGTGATTAATCAGTCATTGACTTACGGTCAACTATTTAACCTAAAACCAACAACACTTGAAAAACGAATTAAAGAATACTATTACACGACTCAAAACAGCAGTTTTACCCATCAAATACATCTTAACTTTACACATACGCTATCAACTTGGTGCAGAAGAGTTCGCCCGTGTCTGAAAGGATCTCGTTCATGAGATTTTTACGAATACCAAAGCGACTCGTACTATGAAACGCTTCTTCTATTATTTTATGGCTCCTGAATGGAAAGCGTTAAAGCTTAAGCTTTTCCCCATCCGTAACTTCGGTGAAAAAGCCATATCACTTGTCCATTCCCTTATTTCTAAAGTTCGCCCTTCTGAAACAACCGAACTCTGATAGGAAGGCACTCTAACCAGATAAAAATTGAGAAAGGAAAACAATCATTAGAAACAGGATTTAGTCGCGACTTTTACGAATGGTGTAGGAAAAGAACACACCTGGACATACAAGAATTTGAAGAAGGATTTACCTACCCCCGTTATTAAAGAACCCTGCAACTTCTTGACTTCTCTAACTATTTTTGAAGAAAATGGCATAAAGCTCTTTAATAAAGTGGTAACAACAAAGATTGTCACTACTAAAGAAACCGAGATTTTTGATACAGAGAAGGGGACTAAAACGAACGACTACAGAAATGTCGAACCTTCAGCCTCAAAAGCAGAAGCACCGTTGAAAAAAATTGAAGAAGCTCCTTTGAAATCAACAGAAGCTCTAAAAAATGAACAGTTAATGCAACTTTCATTTAGACCTGTTCCACAAATAAAGATGCCGACAATGAGAGTAGCAAAAAAACGGTCCGATGAAAATCCCCCTCCTGTCAGGACTACTAGGGATTCCTTGCTTCCTTCTCTGAAGCCTATGGAGACTATAAAAGGGCTGGTCTCTTGGATTCGTAATAGAACAAAAAATGAAGAAAAAGCACAAAAAGGACATGACCCTAGCTAAATTCTGCCACTATGCTTTCAGTTTTTCTCGATTAAATCCCCGAACATTCTCCTGTTTATGAATGTCGGGGATTGGGAAACAATTTATTCAAAATAGATGAAGTTGGAAAGACAAAGCGTAATTAGAATCAAGTTATATTCGAGTACTCTGTCTATTTAATCTTATGCAGCTTCATTTCTTTTATCTTCTTCTGGTTATTGAATATCTGTATTATCAGATGTTCCTTGTCCAGTTTTAAAATGTGATACTCCGTATTGCTGCCGCTTCGTGCTAATACAATCCTTTTTACAGAAGAATTGGTCGCGATTTGTGCATCTCCCATAAGGATATAGCCATTTTGTTTAACATCCCACGATCTGCATGTTTTATTTTTCGCTTTAATCGCATATTGCTCAGAACGATGAGCCCATGTTCCTTCCAGCCAAGCGGCATTATTTTCCACTTGAGCATTGATAAAGCTCATCAGGCAAATAGCACAAAAAACTGCCAAACAAATGACTAGCTGCCTTTGCCTTTTTGTCAATCCTTGAAAGAGCTGACCAAATTTATATAATTCTTTGTCCAGTTGACTAAAATACTTCGTTATTCCCGTTAAACGTCTTACCAACCAGCTCTCCCTCGCTTTTATACATATTTATTTAAATATAAAAGAAAACCGTTTCAATAGGTGAAAACTATCCTAAAAGGTCTGATTTCCATCATGAACGTTGCTTGCTGCTTAAGAATTTCTTGGGAATCGTCACGAAAAGTGTCTCATACAGTTGAAACTGCAATGATTTTATTCATCATTCTCCAAATGCCACTTCTCAATAGCTTCTTTGCGCTCTTTGAAACGCTTTTCGTTTCCTTGAATGGTTGGCAGATAATACTTCTGCCCTTCTAAAGAAGGCGGCATTGTCTTCATGGAGGTCAGTTTGTCTTCGGAACTGTGGGCGTATTGATAATCTTCTCCGTAGTGTAGGTCTTTCATTAGTTTCGTAGGAGCATTACGAATGACCAAAGGAACTGTCTCATTCCATGTCTCATAGACATCCTTTTTGGCTGATTCATAAGCAGTGTATACGGCGTTGGATTTAGGGGCCAAAGATAAGTAAATAACTGCCTGTGTCAAATGAACATTGCATTCAGGCAAACCGATAAATTGGCAGGACTGAAAAACTGTATTCGCTAACTCTAAAGCTCTGATGTCTGCCAAACCGATGTCTTCGCTGGCAAATCGAACGAGACGTCTAGCAATAAACAATGGATCTTCACCAGATTCAACCATTCTTGCCAGCCAATAAATCGCTGCGTCCACATCGCTATTGCGCATCGATTTATGCAAAGCAGAGATGGTGTTGTAATGTTCCTCGCCTTTTTTATCGTAGAGAAACGATTTTCTTTCAATCAGATCGAGTAGTTTCTCCTCTTTGAGGGTAACGGTACTTGCTTCCTTCTCTCCGTTAAGAACTGCCATTTCCAATGTATTCAGCGCCACTCTGGCGTCTCCATTTGCATATTTTGCGATGGAATCCAGTACTTCATCGTCCATCTTAAATTTAAGCTTAGGAAACCCTCGCGGACTATTGATCGCTTGTTTCAATAGACGTAAAATATCTGTGTCCTCTAGCTGATTCAATACAAAAACTTTGCTTCTAGATAATAACGCTGAATTGATTTCGAATGAGGGATTTTCTGTGGTAGCACCAATTAGAATAATACTGCCATTCTCCACATATGGTAAAAAAGCATCTTGTTGTGCTTTGTTGAAGCGATGGATTTCATCCACGAATACAATCGTTTTTACCCCAAAAGCTTTGTTTTGTTCAGCTTCCTTCATCACCGTCTTTATTTCCTTAATCCCGCTTGTCACCGCACTGAAATTAATAAATTCTGACTTCGTCTGATTCGCAATGATCCGAGCTAAGGTTGTCTTGCCCACACCTGGAGGTCCCCAGAAGATCATTGACGACACACGGTCATTTTCGATGATTTCTCGCAGTAGTTTCCCCTTCCCCAATAAATGTTTCTGTCCCACAAATTCATCCAAAGTCTCCGGTCGCACACGTGTAGCTAAAGGCTCGGTTTCTTCTCTTCCTTTTTCAAAAATTGATCCTTGTCTCATTCTATCCCTCCTACAGAAAAAACGAACGTTTGTTCTTATTTTAGCATTTTTCGCTTGAGATTACAAAATGAGACCTTTGATCAAGAAAGGATACAGAAAAAGCCCAACGATTTAGGTCGTTAGACTTGGATTTACAATGGGAGTGACAAGTAAAATTCTTTTTACAAGGATTTTGTCCAAACACGAAGATCCGTCTAGTTTAATATCCTTGCTGCATACCATGCGGTCCCTTCCGATCTCCACCCAGTTTTCACCAAACTATCTCTTTCAGAAGACAACGGCGTGTAGTGATGACTGTCTTCTTTAGGTGCAGCGTGAGGATTATATAAACGATAGACCGGTACAGTTCCTCCTGATAACCAGGATACTCCTTCATACTTCCAACCAGCCTTGACTAGATCATTCTTCTCAAATACATGTGGCGTATAGTGATGTCTGCCGTTATTAGGATTGTACATTCGATAGACAGAAGCTCCTGTTGCAGGAGATACCCAACCGACACCTTCATAGTTCCAGCCAACATTGATCAGGTTAATCGCTTCACTAGTCAGCTGTGTGTAGTGATGATGCCCTGCATTCTTGTTATACATTCTAAAAATGAATCGCTCATTTGCCGCTTGCCCTTCTGTAGATGGATAAACATTTGGATTCGTGCCCGATGATTTCAAGATTCTTCTAGCAAACGTTGGATAAAAATAATTAATATCTACCGCGGTAACCGTTTGACCTGGCTGAGGAGAATGGATCATTTGATTATTGCCAATGTAGAGGCCAACATGATAAGTGGCACCTCGATTACCATAAAAAAGCAGATCTCCTGGTTCTAAGTACTTCAAACTTGCTTCTTCCCCATACTTTTCTTGATTGATCGTCCCCATTGGCAAGTCAACATTCACCGCCTGCTTGTACACATATTTCACTAAACCACCACAATCAAACGCATTCGGTCCAGAAGCTCCCCAAGCATAAGGCTTGCCAATTTGCGCTTTGGCATTAGAAACCACAGAATTCTGTTGTCCCGTAGCTCGACTAATTGATGGTATGGAAACCGCACCTAATTTAGGAATACTCATGATTTGATCAAACTGCTGTACCGTGTAACCAGCCTCTAGCGACTGCTCCTTTTCAGAAAGTCTCTCTGCTGTATTTTTTGGTTCACTCTCCGCTGTTTCAGACTGTGTTGTCATACTACTCGTATGACTAGATTCCACCGTTTCCTCTGCTCGTACACTTCCTGTAGCAGCAAAAGCAACAAAACTTAATAGGCATAAAGAAGTGCTAAATAGACGTAATGTTGTAGTATCCCTCATAAAATAACTCCTGTTGTTTGTATTTTTTATATCGGATCAGTGTATAAGAAACGTCTTTACCTATCTATTTAACCAAAAGAGTTGGTTCAACAAATACTTTCGTTTTTTATAAAATAACTATCCGTCACAAACGATTGTACAGCAATTACTAGAATTTTTCACCCCTACATTTTTTAACGCTTAATTTTTAGTTACCTATATAACTTTTTCTATTAATAATAACTATATTTGTAATTCGTCATAAAAAAAACAAAGATATCCTCAACGGTCAGTTTTTCACCTTAAACGCATTCCAGAACTTTCAGTCACCATTAACGATTGATTATCGACCGTTTACGCTATAGCCCTTATCAAATCAAAAAAAGTACTTAAAATAGTTATTAAGGAGGTTCGACTTATGAGAACATCAATTGTTTTAGAATCAAAAAAAGGAACAGTCATTATTCAAGCAGCCGAATTACTTTATATTACTGTGGACGCTGCCAAAGACCATTCCCTATGCTTTATCACAAAAAATGAAAAATACTACTGCAAGGGCGACCTCAACGACTTTGAGGATTCTAGTTGGAACTGGCTATTTCGTTGTCATCGCTCATTTATTGTTAACCTATTATCAATCAAAGAGATTAATAAATACGAAAGACGTGTTTATTTTTTAGATGATTATTCGAATAGCAGCTGTCCTTTTTCGAGAAGAAAGTACGCACCGTTGAAGGATTCATTGAAAAATTTTCTACTTACCGAGCAAAACGCTTAACTGTCTAATAAAAATTAAATTTTACATTGTAGTTAGGAAGCAAATGGATTACAATCGAACAATACTGAGCGTTTATTTACAAGAGGTGTAACTCATGACACACAATTTCACGTTGTTTCTATTAAATAAAATTCATGCGCAAAGTCACATGTCCGAAGACGAATACGAAAATGTCGCCTACTCACTAGAACTTTTGTTCATCAATATTTTTAAAAGTATACAGGTCTACGTTGTAGCGTTTCTCTTAGGTGTGATTTTTGAAACATTTGTGATGAATTTAGCTTATGTTCTTTTACGATGGCAGGCTGGCGGTTGGCACGCGAAGTCGTCACTCAATTGTTCCCTTTTCGGACTATTGAGCTTTGTGGGAATCCCATTGATTTTTCAACATACTGGTTTTATATTAAATAGTAACTGGTCATTAATCTTAGCGCTGTTTGTTTTATTCAACACGGTGCTTTATGCGCCAGCTGATACAGAAAAGAATCCTTTAGTCAGTGTAAGTGAGCGTAAAAAAAAGAAAATCCTTGCCACTTGCACCGCATTTATACTAGTTGTTATCGCCATGTTCTTCGTTAAAAATGACATTAGGACACTTCTATTAACTGGGTTATTTGTGGAAATCATTATGATTCATCCACTATTTTATAAAATAAATAAAAGGAGCTATAAAAATTATGAAAAATATCAAGTTCAACCATGACCGTCTGTTTAAAAATATTTCGAAAGTTCTTGTCGCATCGTCATTATTATTGTTACGTTTCCCGTGTATTCTTGTTGGATATGAACCAGTAAATCCAAAATTAAAAAATCTGAAAATGAAAGACTAAATGGAAATCTTTGCATTAATTCTATTAACTTTTATAGAAAGTTTTGCTCAATTATTCATTTTTTCTAGTTTAATAGACCAAAAAATCCCTGTCAGGATAATGATCTTGCTCCCAACAATTACAATGTTGGTTTATCTTTCTTTGAACTATTTCATTTTTGTTGCGTTCATGATTTATTTTTTTATTCTTGGGAAAAAACTAAAAAAAGATTCTAATAATAATATGATTTGGTTTTACAGTATCTATTCAATTTTTTCATATGCTGTCTTTGCGTATTTTATGAATTCTTCAGTTCTTTACTTAATTGGAGAAGACATCTTTACTAAATATATGTATCTGATCAATATGACTGTTTCACCAATTTTCTCAGTCATCTGTAATGCTTTTTTATTACGTCTAATTAAACCAAGCATTTCTTTTCTAGAAAAATATAAGGATAGTTGGGATCAGTTTCTTCTATTATTTATCAACATCTTACTAACATTCTGTTGTATTATCCAGTTTGGTAATTATTGGATTGAACGTTACTTGTTAAAAGGTGAAAATCCAGTCAGAAAATACTTAATTGCCATCTTTATATTAGTAATTGTTGTTTTAATCGTTTACCTAAACTTCAAAACTCGCCAACTAGACAAACAGCGGATTCAACAGCTAAAGGACAATCAGTTAGCGGACCTCACCTCTTACGTTCAGCAAATAGAAACCATGTATAGCGAACTTCGCAGCTTCCGTCATGATTATCAAAATGTTCTTATTAGCTTGAATGAAAGTATTAAAACAAAGGATCTTGCTGTGATTGAAGATACGTATAATACTATCTTGAATAAAGAAGGCATCATATTACAGGATGAGCATTACTCGTTAGCCAAATTGGACAACCTGAAAACCTTGCCGATTAAAGGAATCATATCTACTCATGTCATTCAGGCGTGGCAAAAAAATATCCCTGTTCATTTGGAAATTGACGATGTGATTCAAGATGAACCCATCGATATTTTAGACTATGTACGGATAACTTCTATTTTATTGAACAACGCGATTGAAGCGGCAGAAAAATCAGAAAATCCTTTTCTAAACATTGTCTTTTTAAAGAATGCTGACGATAATGAAGTAAAGCTTCTGATTGAGAATTCTTGTCCGAACGAAGTGATTGATATTACTAAAGTATTCAAAAAAGGCTATTCAACAAAAGGTAAAGGTCGGGGTTTAGGTCTGGCTACTGTGCAAACGATTCTTCAAAGCTACATGAATCTCTCATTACAAACCGAATTTCAAACAGGCGTGTTTCGACAGGTCTTGATTATTAAGGAGGAGCTTCCACGATGAATATTTTCTTATTAGAAGATGACATTCTGCAACAGCAAAGGCTAGAATTGATCATTCGAGAAATCTTAGTGGAAAATCGCTGGTCGGCTAATTCCCTCATTACTACCGCTAGACCAGACTATCTTTTAGAAAAGGTCCAAGAAACAGTCGATCAGAATATTTATTTTTTGGATATCGAGCTTGATGGTGAACAGAAAAAAGGATTAGAGATTGCCAGCGAGATTCGGCAAATTGATCCCCAGGGCGTCATAGCGTTTATCACTACCCATTCTGAGTTTGCGCCGGTCACTTATGCTTACAAGGTATCCGCCTTTGATTTTATTGCAAAGGACAGTCCCGTTGATGATCTAAAGCAGCATGTACAAGACTGCTTTAAGCACCTTTTGCACACGCAATCTTCGGGGAAAAAAGAAGAGATATTTATGTTTAATAATCAGCACACCAGCTTTCAGGTGCCTTTTTCAGATATCCTTTATTTTGAGACCACTGAAATTTCTCATAAGTTACGCCTTATCTGTAAATCTCGTTTAGTCAATTTCTATGCTACACTTGATGAGATTGAAAAACTGGATACTCGCTTTTTTAAAATTCATCGCTCATTTGTCGTCAACCTCGAAAATATCGCGGAAATCAATCGTTCAGAAGGTCTTGTCTATTTTGACAAAAATCATTCTTGTATGATCTCCAGAAGAAAAATTCGAGCGGCGCTTGAAAAAATGAATTCACTTCATCAGATTGCAAATAAACCCTAAAAAGAGAGTATGAGGACCCCCTCGTACTCTCCTTTTTTGCAAGAATTATCGTATATTTACGTCGATTACTTGATAGAAAGCATTCGTCGTATCGCTAATATTCCAGACAGCTAGAATAATATTGTAGCCTTTTCGATTCGAAGGAATTGTAATCTTTTGATTCACAACTTTTTGTGGTACAGCACCATGATCATCAATCTGTTTGATGTGTTCGAAATCACTGATTTTCAAAGGATTATTAGGGTTCCACCCTGGCTTGGTAATGTAATAATCCCAAAAACTTGTTCTATGAGGTGCGGTCAAATACCAAGAGATAGTTAAACTCCCTGTAGAAATAGTGTTCTTATGCCATCGAGATATTGTTTGATCATCCAGCGGTTCAAAACCACTTACTCCCGCACTTGCAATTTTTCCTTCTATAAAAGTATTCTTTTTCGCTTCAATACTTTGCGGTTCCCATTGTGCACGCCCAACATTTTGATTGAGCCTTCCACCAGCATTTGTCCCTAGATACGCACGGCTTCCAGGAGATGAAACATATCCGTGAGCGAATCCCTTTATCGAAAAACCAAACATCCCTAATAACACACTAAAAACAACTAACCAACGACTTAATTTCCTCATAAATCAGCCTCCTAAATTTTTATTCGATTGCGATCGCCTTCAAAAATGTAACAAGCTAGCTCAGTTATTATTTTATCGATAAAATAATACTCTAACAACGGATCATCACTATAACTTAGCTGATTATCACAGCTCATAAGAATATTAACTATTCTCCTAATATATAATATTAGTTATTTTAAATTACCGTTATCTCATGATACACTACTCCCCTAACAGCCTATTCTAAAAATCTAGTATCCAGAAGGAATAATTATAAAAAAATTTTCGGGTAATGAGAACAATATCCTTTATCCTCATCATTTCTCCATATTACTATTATCACATTGACTTGCTCTTCGCCAAATCTTTGTGACAAAATCGTTAGTCGCTTATCATCCAAATCCATGGTGTCTCGAGCCGATTATTGTTAACTTTTAAGTATTATTTATTTAGGGGGAATTATTTTTGCATACTGATACTTTAAAAAGGGGATTTTCAACCTTTGACTTGAAAATTTTAGGAATTGTTCTAATGTTTATCGATCATATTCATCAAATGTTTGTACCACTAGGAGCACCTGATTGGCTAGACTGGTTTGGCAGACCTGTAGCTACACTATTCTTTTTTGTCAGCGTCGTCGGCTTCAGCCATACCCACAGTAAAAAGAATTATATGTTGAGATTGTATCTCTCAATGGCGCTCATGTCCTTGTTTACTTATGCATTGGGCCAAATTGTTGGGTACGATCAAGTTGTTTTAATGAACAATATCTTCAGAGACCTCTTTGTCGGAACATTGATGATGTATGCTATTGATCTTTTTGTTGCCGGGAAAAATGCGAAAAACTGGAAAAAAATCAGTTTAGGTGTGCTATTATTCATTCTTCCAACGCTACTTTCTTTGTTGGTTCCAATTATTCTTTCTAGCCCAGCATTATTACAAAACCAAGTGGCGTTTCTTGCCATAACCTCTCTCCTGCCAGCATTAATTTTAGCGGAGAATAATTTTATGGTCTTCTTGATTCCATTATTATACATTTCAAGAAATAATCGAAAAATTCAATGTTTATTAATCGCCATCGTTGCGGCAATTTATTTCTTTTTAGGAACCACTCAATGGATCATGATTTTCGCAATTATCCCAATAATACTATATAACGGTCAAAAGGGAAAAGGAATGAAATACTTCTTTTACGTCTTCTACCCTGCCCACATTGCTGTTCTTTATCTGCTGTCTGCTTTTTTGTATAATCGATAAAAACTTGAAACAGTTCTGACTGATATAGAATATATAAAAAAGGTATCCAAAATCTCATTTGAGATTTTGGATACCTTTTTTTGCTACTTACTCAATCGGAATAGCTTTTTTGCGTTCCAATTTTTCTGCTGTTTTTGGCATTGTTACTTTTAAAATACCATCTTTATACTCTGCTTTTATCTCTTCTTCTCGAATATCCCGGATTGCAAACTGGCGGCGAACACTGCTAAAGCTTCGTTCACTTCTTACCAAATTGCCTTTATCGTCTTCGGATTGGGTGTCTGTCTGGTGTTGTCCTTCAATTGTCAGCACATCATTTTCGTAGTTGATTTGAATATTTTCTTTTGGAATTCCTGGCAGTTCTGCTTCTAAAACGTATTCTTTGTCTGTTTCATGAATATCTGTTTTGACCATATTACCTTTGAAACCTTCAAAAAAATTCCGTCCAAAGTCCTCAAAAAAATTGAAAGGTGTCATGTCAAATAAATCAGAGCGACGAGGAATCATGTTGTTAGCCATTTTGACCATTCCTTTCCTTTTTTTGTCTTCCTTCACTTATAATTTTACTCGCAGCTGCTGAAAATTCAAGTATAAACAATTGTAATTAATTGTAGATCTAAGAGGACTAATTCTGGATATTTTCTCGTTCGGATAGCTCATTGACTAAATTTTGAATTGCAACGATGGCTTGTGGTGTGACATACGGGTCCATTAAAACCATTGGAAAATCTTTCGGCAAGTCTTCTCTTGACCCTGTAGTGATTAAGCCATCATAGGTCAGTATTTTCTTGTTCATTTCTTCTTCGCCATACCATGCATCCTTAAAGTGATGAATCTCAAAATTTCCATAAACAATTTGTGAGATAACGTTTGTGATAAACTCTTCTTCCGTAGGCGAAAGGTCTGAAAGAATTAATAAGTGAACTGTGTTCTCTTGAGAAGCTAAGCGCTCTAAACTGTCTGCTTCGGCAGTCAACAGCAAATAGGCATAATTAATAATAAAATCCTCACTTTGGTAGATCTTATGAGTTCTTACAAACTCCTTTGCAATACCCAACACCTTCTCGACCGACTGCTTATGCATGATTTTTACCATTTTTATAAAGATTGCTCGGCTTTTCCGTAAAATAGTTAAAAATTCGCCCTTTTCGTCAAACAAATAATGGTCGTTAACTAACAGCGTGGTAATCTCAAGTATTCGTTCTTCTTCAAAAGAGCCTACCATTAATTGTGTAAATTGTTCCGTCATTGTTCGATGGGCCATAAATAATTCTTTGTACCGCGGATTATCCTTCAGAGCCAATTCTCGATGTTCTTTACTAAAAACAATAGCGTCGGAGAAGGAAAGCCATAGACAATCACGCATCATTTCTTCAGTTAGATTCAGTTGATAAGCTTCAGAGACCATATCTCTAAAAAGCTTTGCCGTTTCGTCCGTCGACAGTACCAAACCATTTGTTCGTAACTCTTCCTTAGGATACGGATGTCCATTTTTGATACGCCATAAACTAATGAAAACATTATAGGTCATCCGTTTCTGATAAATATATTTTTTGTGCAACCCATTAATCTCAGTAAATTCCTGAACAAATTTTTCAATCGCACTCAATTGATACTCTTTTACATCTGGCAGAACGGTCTTCAACGCGTATTGCTTCTCAATAAAATATAAGAAAAAGAAATGGCGAACCACACTTTCTCTGCCCTCTAAACGTAATGGTCTGTAGCACAATTTAATATCGGCCTGCTGCAAGATATCTTCCATTTTTTTCAAGTATCGTTGTGTATTTGACGAGCTTAAAAATAGCGCTTTTGATAATGAACCAATATTATCATGTTGCTCGTATAGCAGCTGTTCCAAAATTTGAAACTCCGGTGATGTTGTTAAAGCGGATGAGTAAAGCTTCCCTATGCTGATGTCTTCCTTCAGCTTGACACGATAGACACCTTTGTCCTTCTCAACAAAGAAACTATCCTGTTGTGTATTTATCAAATTAATATCGTTCAATAAGACTGGTAATGAACAATGCAATTCACTAGTCAACTGCTCACTTGAAGTTCCCTCACGATTGTAATACAGTATCTCTACTAGTCTTGTTCTACGTCTGTTACTTACTCCCAAAACCTGGCGAAAATCCATTATTTCCCCTCCAAATTAGTTTGAATACGACTTTTTTAACCACTACTGGACGTTCCCTGAAAGCTATTTCAATGAATATAAAATAACTAACATCATTTAAAAGATAAATGGTCCTACATTATATTTATTTTACCCTTTTTCAATTCGTATATATAGTGTTTTTACACATAAATATGAGTGTAATTTTAAAAGTTTTTATTTCATTAATTATTATCAATTTAATACTATTTACCAACTATTGTTTATAAGAAATTTATGCAATAAAACGCTTTGGGTTTGCACTTCCAAAACAGCAAAAAAAAAGCTATAGCCTACTCCTTTTTTTCCGCTAAAAAAAAACGACATTTCTTAAAGAAATGCCGTTCGATATTCATAGGTTTTTTAAAAGTCACTCCAAACTTCTTCATCCTCTGCTTCAGCTTTTTTTCGTTGTGCCTTAGTCTTTCGTGGTCGATCATAGCTCGCTTCATACTGCGCATTTCTGCCATCTGCTTTGGGAATGATCAGTGCCAATAAAATATATAAAAAGACAGGTGCTCCTACTAAAACGATACTGATAAATACAAAGATGACTCGCGCTATGGTTGGATCAATCCCAAAATATTCCGCGATCCCCGCGATTGTTCCCGTTATCATCCGATTCGTTTGTGATTTTGTCATTCTTTTTTTCATTTTTAGTTATTTCCTCTCTATTTATCATAATCTTTCAAGAAAATATTTCCTGCCTTAGAGGAGACTTCGATTTGTGCTGACTCTCCTGCTTTTCGTTGGAAATGTAGAATTTTTTGTGTATCTCCATTTCTTTCCTGCATGGTTTCACAATTTGCAAAGCGATAGTTGATGGTTCCGATTCCTGTTTTTGCAGAACCTTCGATACCGACTGCTTGCGGCAGTGATACTTTAACATCGCCATTGACCGATTGCGCTTCGATTTTCTTCAAGTTATTATTTTTTGCAGTTAGTTTAATGTCCCCATTGATTATTGAATACTCTGATCGAACGGTATCTGCTCTTGAAATAATTGTTCCTGTTACTGTTTCAATTGACGCGTCTAAAATTTCACCTTCACGAATCTCGACTTCATTGTTTGTACCTTCAATTTCCAACATGGAAGAATCCAGTGCTTTAATCAGTACTGTCCCATTCGTTGCTTTAATAGCAGCATTTTTTGCCACAAGCTCTTCAATCATTAAGTCCCCGTTCAATAAGCGAACGGATAAGTTATTGTATTGCCGCTTGGGTAGATGAAAGGTCAATTTCGCATCAACTCTTTTATTGGGTACGTGAAACAAAACTTGATAGTTATTCGCATCAATTCGACTACGTTCTAAGAATGCATCGACAGGATCTGGCTCGTCCATTTGCCCCAGCAGAGCAACGGATGCTTCAACCTTGATGTCGTTAATCGCTTCATCCTCCCAAGTTTTCAGAATGACCTTTCCCTTTGCTAATTTAATATCAATGGTCTGGGCATCAATGTCTTCGAAGGTAAACTGATGCGTGAAATGAGTTTTCGCTGTCCCATAAAACTTTTTATTGATACTTTTCCAGTCAAAATCACTATTATTGACCGTATCACTCACTGTTTTTGCTGCACGATTCACCACTCGTCCAATCCGACTGGCCCAGTCGTTCGGCTCCACCTGTGGACGATCCATCGGTCGGTATTTTTGCTCTTCAAAATCATCAGGAACTTCAAAGAAGCCATCTGATACATATGGTCTTTCTGGTGAAGCAAGCAGATCCTCATCTATCGCTTTTCGCTCATGCTTTAATAACTCGATTTCCTCTTCAAGTTCCTTCAATTCAACCTTCATTTGTTTATAAAGAGCTTCATTTTCTGTTGAGATAATTCCTAATTCAGCCTCTAGACTTAATTCTCTAAATATTTCTTTTTTTTCTCGTAATGTCTCTACTTTGGTTTGCAGCGCTTCATCAAATTCATCAATTTTTGACTTTACTGGATCATTTTCTTTTGACTCAGGCTCCGCACTATTTTCCCATTCATCAATCATACTAGCAACACTATCAGAGGAGTACTTTTTTTCTTCTTCGATGGCTTCTTCTGGAATTTGTATTTCTGGTTCCTGTTCAAATATTTCCTCAACGGCTTCTTCCTCTGAAATGTCCAACTCTTCTTCGCTCAATTCTATTTCCGACTGAAAGGAGTCAGAAAAATCTGTTTGTTCTTCAAATTCGATTTTCTCTTCAAAGGATACCGGTTCTTCTATATTTGTTTCATTTTCAGACTGCGGTACTTTTTCTAAATCAGATGATGCTTCAGATTCTGATTGGGAGGCTTTTTCACCTTCCCCCTCTGTTTCTTTTAATCCAAGACTTTCTAATAAATCCAATCCTTCTTCTGGAGATAAGATGCCTTTTTTAATTGATTCTAAGATTTTTGACCGTTCATTCATACTGATCTCTCCTCAACGATTTGTTCTATGTTCCTATTATGCACAATCATTTTCACCTCGTCATGGGTCGAAAGGACTATCTTTTATCCATTAACTAACTAAAAAAAAGAGCAAAACGTTTTTAAACCGTTCGCTCTTAGATTTATTAATAAAGATTGAATAGATCAATCGTTGTTTTAAAAATTAAAAATCACTCCATGCATCATCAGCAGTAGTTTCAGCTTGCTTCGGCTGGCTATTGGCTGTCTGAGTGTAAGGCTGTCTACATTCACGAGAAGTACTTCCCGCTTTTGGCATGACCATCATTAATAGAAAATAAAGGAAAATCGGTGCGCCTTCTAAGAAAAAGACACTGAGAACAAAGGCTACCCGAACCATCGTAGGATCAATACCAAAATAGTCTGCGATCCCCGCTAGTGTCCCCGTTAATACTCGATTGTTTTGTGATTTCATCATTTTTTTCATTTTCATTCTCTCCTTTGAATTTTCAAAAAACACTTTTTTTAGGGACGCATTTTTTATGCTACCTGTTCATTACTTTTCCTGTTTGCTATGTGTTTTTATCTTATGTCTCTATTATGCAGAATCTGCATTGATTCGTCATAGGTCGAAAGGCCGATTTTTTGTCTAGTTATTTGGTAGGAGTTCTTCTAGTGCTCGTGCAAAACATTTAAATCTAGTTTCATTCGTAAAGTGTGGTAAAGTAACTTTTATAAATAGGATGAATTTTTTGAAAGGAAGCGTTTAGTTGATTCAAATTCGCGAAATGACCATGCAGGACAAGCCAAGACTGCGTAAACTTTATTTAGATAGTCGTAGAAAAACATTTTATTGGGACGATCCTGAGTTGATGCACATGGAAGACTTTGATCGTGATACGGAGGATGAATGTGTCTTTGTTGCCGAGTCGAACCAAGCAGTCGTTGGCTTTATTTCCCTATATGTACCAGATAGTTTCATTCATTGTTTGTTTATAGACGACCGCTTCAAAGGACAAGGTATTGGGCATTTGCTTTTAAGCGAAGCCAAGAAGCAGCTAACTCTACCAATGCGTTTGAAATGTCTGTCTCGCAATACGCCCGCATTGGCCTTCTATGAAAAGGAAGGCTGGGAGAAAGTGCACGAAGTAAAGGTGCATGATGCTTATTGGCAGATGATTTATCGCTAAGTATTTTGAATAAAAACAAACAAAAAATACATACGTTCAAAAAAACGCTTGTATTTCCATTGATATCATGTGAAAATAAACACACAAGTTCTTCAGGGCAGGGTTTAATTCCCGACCGGCGGGGATAGTCCGCGAGCCTTTTGGCTGACTCAGTGCAATTCTGAGACCGACAGTACAGTCTGGATGGAAGAAGAAAAGTGTGTGTTTGTTGATCCTTCAGATAACAAACGCTATTTGATGAATCAATACACCCTTTTTCTACTTTGACTGTGCCTTGCAAATGTTGTTGTAAGGTTCTTTTTTATGTTTTAAGAAAGGTGTGTTGAAATGAAATTTACTGCAAGAAAGTTAGTGATGATCGCAATTTTTGGTGCTCTCGCCTATGTACTGATGCTTTTCAAGTTCCCGCTACCCTTTATGCCGCCATTTATGGATTTTGATTTGGCTGGGGTACCGGAATTATTGGGGACCTTTCTGTTAGGACCCGTTGCAGGGATCTTTATCGTGTTAATCAAGCTCTTAATTAAACTAGCTACCGTGGGTACAGCCTCAATGTTTACTGGAGAAATTCAAAATTTTATTCTAAGTATCAGCTTCATTTTGCCTGCTAGTCTGATGTATCGGCGATCAACATTTAAAAATTCTGCCTTAAAAGGGATGCTGACGGGAACCGCCGTCGTGACTTTTGTCGCTTGTCTATCAAATGTGTATTTTATTATTCCTTTTTATACCAAGCTGTATGGTCTTTCAATGGAAGCCATTATTGCTATGACACAAGCGGTGAATCCCATGGTGGACAGTGTTTGGAAACTAGTAATTATCGGGATCATTCCTTTTAATTTGATCAAATATGGTGTCACCACTGCGATCGTTTACTTTTCTCTGGATCGCTTACGCTCAATTTTTCTTAGACGGGAGTTTTTATAGTGGAATTTCAAGTAGCAGTCGAACATTTTTATCAAAAGCTTGGCCGAAAGAAGATTATGGCACTAGCGACTAGTTTGAATGACCATGTCATGGTGCGAAATGTCAGCGTCATTATTCATGAAGGGAAAATTCTCTTTAAAACAGATAAGAATTTTCGCAAAACCAAGCAGCTTTTGGAAAATTCTCAGGTAGCAATTTGCTATTGGGGCGTTCAAATCGAAGGTATTGCTATCAATCATGGATTAGTCGCAGATCAGCCGGACCAATCCTTTCAAGAGCTGTATCAAAAATATTGGGAGAAAAGTTACAACGCCTATCCTCATAAGGAGAGCGAGATTTTGATCGAGGTCGTTCCCAAACTGGTTGAAATCTGGGATCAAGATCAAGACAATAAGGGCTTTCAATTGTTCATTGATTTTGAGCAGGAAAAAGCTGAAATAGAGAACTATGATTAGGCTAAAAAAAGTCCTGCTTTTAAGCTTTCTATAAGCTAAGGATCGTACACTTTAGTCGTGGATGAACTTGGTGTTTAAACTCAGAAATGGGACTTAAAACGACGGTTTGTTTCATTTAATACGAGGTGCAGGTTCGATTCCTGTCATCCACGTTGGCATCGTAAAAAGCGATCAGGATTGTAAAAACAATCTTGATCGCTTTTTTGAGTCTCTAGAAGATATCCATTCTTTAGTTGTCTTCACTTACCAATGCTATATAATTTTTGTTGAGGTGAAGAAATGAAGATTGAAGAAAAATACGCTATTAAAAAAAGATTTTTAATTGCTTACTTTGTGCTGCTTTTTATTGGTTTACTGCTGACAATTGGCAGGTGGCTTAGTGTGCCGATGCCAGCGTTTGTACTTATCAACGCTGAAATCCATTCACACATCTCTAATCTATCCTTGAGTATGATTTTTTACTTAGCAATTGGACATACTTGGTTACTTTCTGGAATAAAGTTTCGTTGGATTACTCTGCTTGGTTTTGTGATCCTGTTAGGAAATTTGATTTGCGAGACGTTGTTAGACTTTATAAATACACCAGATATCATTGATGCTGTTTATGGTTTAATTGGCACAAGCATTGGCTTTGTTTACCTGTTTATTACCTATAAATTTGGCTTGGTTGAACTGAAAGAAAAATAAGAGGCTCCTCGTTCAATAAGCATTCGATGCCTAAACTCCCTCATCATTTTCCACCGTCATTTACAAATGAAACCATTTACATTACTTATTTGTGACTGTAGACTTAAGGTAACACGACGGAGGATGTGATGAAATGGAGATTAAAGCAATCGTCTTGGATATCGACGGGACTTTATTAACTTCAAAGAAAGTAATTTCAGCAAAAACAAAACAAGCCTTAATTACCGCTCAGGAGAAAGGCATTAAAGTAATTTTAGCTTCAGGACGCCCTACTACTGGAATGTACACACTTGCAAAAGAATTAGAAATGACCAAATATGAAGGTTATCTTGTCTCTTATAATGGTTCGCGAGTGACAGATTGCAAAACAAAGGAAGTGCTTTTTAATCAAGCAATGAGTGTTGAAACGGGACAATCAATTCTAGAACATCTGAAAAATTTCGATGTGCTGCCGATGATTGACAAGGAAGATTATCTTTATGTAAATGACGTTTACAACAATACGTTGAAATTACCCGACGGCGATTTCAATATCATTGAGTACGAAGCACGCGGCGGGAATTTTAAGCTTTGTGAGATTGATGACTTAGCAGCCTTTGCCACATTTCCAATCAATAAAATTTTGATTGCGGCACAGCCTGAGTACCTTAAGGAACACGTAAAAGCAATACACGCGCCTTTTGATGAGACAGTTACCGCAGCATTTTCTGCACCCTTCTATTTTGAGTTTACTGACAAAGGGATCGACAAAGCCAAAGCACTGAATACTGTTTTTCCTGACTTAGGCATTCATTCTTATAATATGATCGCATTTGGCGATGGACATAATGACCGGTCAATTATTGAATATGCTGGAATTGGTGTAGCGATGGGCAACGCTGTGGAGGAATTGAAAGCGGTAGCTGATGATGTTACTCTCTCCTGTGATGAGGATGGTATTGCTGCAGGGTTGGAAAAATATTTATAAAATGAAAAAATTAGCCTATACTGAATGGTCCCAAAAGTTAGAGCAAAAATCTAACTTTTGGAGACCGATATTTTTATGAATAAATGTAGTTTTGAATTCAAATTGAACAGGGGTTAAGAATACTTTAATTTGCAAAATGTATATGGGATTTAGTAGAGACTCATTCGGTCAAGCTTGTGTGTGAATTCATACCGGAAGTTCTATGAAGAGGCAGTTGGCTGAAAAACACTGACTTTTCGGCGAACAACTTATACTATCTACCTGAATCCTTGCATTTTTTAATCATTCATCTGTGGATGTTGTGCATCTATAACAAAGTCTTTCCCTTCCACACCAAAATAGTCAGTAATTCGTTTTTTTAATTCCTTCATTGCTTGATTGGCATGCTGAGCTTGTTCTGCATTGACAGATTCCATAAAGAATATTGCCTCTTTAGTGGTTTCTGTTAGCATCGTTCGTTGTGCTTCTCGCCAATTTAAACAGCGACAAATAGCTCCTTCATCATCAAAGTAAATGATTTCTCCTGGTAAAGCCGGAGCATCTGACTCAGTGCCTAGTGGTAAAAACGATTCTCCGCCTGAAGCTTTACCTAAATGAATATTCCCTGCAATCCTCTCGAGATCTTCTCCGCCACAAGGGACCGCAAACTCCAACGAAATACTATTATAAATATCTACCAAAGGATTGATGGGATGAAACTCACGATTCTGACTAACCCTTTTTAGTAAAGCTTCAATCGATGAACGAGCACCTTTTTTGGTTTTGAATTGACTAAAAGCTCCTCGCCACTCTGCAATCACTGAATTATGACTAAAAGGCTCCTCTTGAATGAATTTCTTTGCGGCTCTTTGTCCCTGCTCTAACAAATCCTTTAGATAGGATTCTTGATCCTTTAGTTGATTATTATTTATTCCTTTAACGATCAATACATTGAGCTGTGCCTCTGGAAAAATCTCCCAAAATGAGGACTCTGCGATAAATGTTGTCATGTACTTACTCCTTTACTTGTTTTAAATACGGCCGTTTGTTTCCTTTTTTGACAGATACCCATTCCTTATCGATGTTTTCTACAACGGTTTTTAAGGTTTTGGAAAAAACTAAAATTTCCTGCTCTGATAAATTTTCCAGTGCTATCTGGTTTGAATATTCGTTTTCCAAACGAATGATTGGAACAAGCGTTGCTCCGTCAGAGGTGATAAATAAACGGCGAATTTTTTTATTCTGCAAATCTGCTTTCTTTTCAATCAAGCCTTTTTCCTCCAGCTTCTTAAGAGCGCGAGCTGCTGTTGTTCGATCAACTTTAATCATCTCAGCTAACTTATCTGGAATTATGCCGGGATTTTCTGATATTCGAATTAAATATAAGTACTGGCCCTTAGAAAGCTGATAATCCTTGAATTCGATATTGGCGATTGAATCCAGAGCTCTGGCTATTTTTCCAATATCGCGTAATACATCGATCATCTTTAATCCTCCCTCTGAATGTACACTCATCATAATTTATTTTTGTTGCAAATGCAACAAAAATAAATTTATGCTCACACCAAATAAGCGTAGAAAGAACGAGTTTTCTACGCTTACTTTGCTTTTTCATTTCTTTTTTGTATGATTTTTTGACCAAGATTGGCCCAATCTAACGGTCGTGGTGGCGACAGCCAAACAACACATTCTTTCTTATAAGTATCACCTAGCGCTCGAGAATCCGTCAATAATATATCTGCCGATGCAAGGTCTGTTATGATTTTCGCGCCAACTAAATGAAAAAAATTCAAGTTCTCCGTAATGAATTGATTGTATAAACTTCCGAAAGAAAAATCGACATATACATTGATCGGCTCAACCAAGATCTCTTTCGGAAAACTATCCAAAACCAAAAAGAGATATTGAAGCAGAACTTGCTTCTTCTTTTTATATAATTCTGCATCCGTTTTCTGCAACTGTTTGACATAGGTTCGACAAAACTCCAATGCGGCAGGGTAGTTTTGTTGAAAATACTGGATATTGATCTCAGGCTGAATCGTCTCACTGGCACTGCTCGTCTCTAGTAATTGAAAATGCAAGAAACGACATCGGATCAAAAAAAACTCATTACGATCAGAATGATCCCTTAGCTTAGGAAAAGACGCGACGAGTTTATCTAACAAGTTCTGACTCCATTTTGCAATTTGCGTGTGTTTATCCAGTCTTAACCCGCTTCCTAAATCTTCTGAACGAGAATAATAGTAATACAGGAAGGCAGTCACTTCCGCTTCCCTATAGTCATCGGGAACAAAGCGAAAAAAAGAATCCGCCATTTCTCGTTTTATATCTGCTTCATCCAATAGCGCATCTTGCGTTTCTTTTTCAATATATTTCTGCTGCTGAATCCTTAAATTGGAGATATAAAGATAATGCGTTAAATTAATTTTTTGATGAACAGTCAATTTTGATTTTTCTAGCCGTTCTTGCTTTTCAAGCATACGATGCTCGTTTGTATGAGTAAAGACTTGGTAATGACACTTATAAATTCGAGAAAACAATTCCGTCAGAAACAGGCGAACATTTTTTTCACTTTCACCAATTAGTCGAAACTTCTTATCGATTTTTATTTCATAAGGAGACAGGTACTGATTCAACAGCTTGAAGTTGTTGTAAACAATAGGATAGCTGATTAGACGCTTTTCAGATAATTCATTCAATGATTTATACTTACCAAGTACTGCGTCCAATAATATGGTAAAACCGATGGACTCCTCTACGTATTTTTCTAAAAGTGTCTCTGAACTGGCCGTACCGGTAATCTGCAGCTGAACAAAAGGATCTTCTAGACAGAGTATGATTTCTTGACTCAATCCATACTTCTCAATGTCCTGAATCAATTGCTCAATCGTACTTTTTAGGACATAATTTGAAATCTCCAGACGATCCATTAGCTCCTTTTTTGTCAGTGCAAAATAAGGACTCCGCTCTAATAGCTTCAGCATCTGATACTTCCGCCATTCTTCTTTTGCTAATAAACTATCCAACAAGAGAATCACTCATCCTCGCTGTTAGCTGCCCATTCGCTTCTCCATATAAAACAACACCTGATAAAAGATAGGCAGATTGAGCGATATCCGCAAAATCATTCGGTGCACCAGCAGAACCGCCACTACTCTCTGGTGGTATAGCAGGCGAATTGATAGAGGAAAAGAAATCATCATCCAACGTTAATACTTGATTTTGAGGATGGCCTTTTAATTTCGGTAAATAAGGATCTGACTTTGGAAACTCACGAGGGCTTTCCTCCTGCTTTTCCATCACAGACCCCTCACCTAACTGTTCTTCTATTTGAATTGTTTCTTTTGGCGGCTCATCTTTTTCTTCGCTTTCTAAGATTACCTCAGCCTGCTGCGTTTCTGAGACAGTTGACTCATCAGTATCCATTGTTGATGAGTCATTAGTATATTGATCAGTTATTTCTTGGTCAGTATTTGGTACTGGAGTAATTGTATTGTACGGATCCAGCGGGTCATAAATAGCGGTATTGGCAAAGACATGTTCCGAATAGAGAAAAATCGTTGCCCCAAACGCTACCATCAATGAACGTGTCACCATTTTCTTCATTCCATCACTCCTCTAAAAGCATTTACTTACTCTCTTACTTGGTTGATTCGGTATAAACCGATTCCTAAACAAGACAGGTATAAAAACAAAATAACCCAACAATAAGTAAGATTTTTTTGCTTGTTTTTATCTTGAATCGTACGCATTTTGCTTAGTATTTCTTCTTTCATTTCTTTGGTTGGAGAACGGACAAGCTCGCCCTTTACGACAAATCGCTGATCTGTCTGAGTTGGTTTGTCACAGGTTATCAGGGTGATTTCTGCTCTCGTCCCTTCCTCCAGCACCTTCAGCTCTGTTTGCTGAATTTTTTTCGCCTCGCTGACTCGGTATTGATAGAGTTTGTTTTGTCGTTCTAAATAAATACTATCCCCAACTTTGACCTTCATTAATTTTCCAAATAGCAGGTTTGATCGTCCTAAATGATGTCCAACAATGACAACATTTTGATCATCAACCCTTCTTTCAGGAAATAAAATTCCCGCACCAATCAAAAGCTGCTCATTCGACAGACCTAGAAAAAGTGGCAAACCAATCTCAACTTCTGGAATAATGATCCGTCCAGCCGCTTGAAAAGTTTGTTTTTCTTTGAATGCTAAGACATCTGATAAATCAGGCGGCTGAACGGCTTCCAATGGGACTGTTTCAAACTGATTTGTCGTTTCAATCTGTTGCACAGAAGCTGTTTGTGTTCGAAAAATAATCAGCGCTTGCTTCATAAATGGGAGAAACAGCAGTGTGATTGCCACGCAGTAAATAAGACTGAGACTAATCCTGAGCTTTTTTGTCATTTTTTTTCTTACGCCAAACGAAAAATAGGATAAGTACTATCAGTAATAAAAGGCCAATTAAAAGATATATCCACGTATAATCTTTCTTAATCGTCACGTCAGAGTCATTCAGCCTTTTCGCTTCATCTGCTTTGATCTCGAAATCCTTTTCCAATGACCAATGGTACCGGTAGTTTTCTTCCTTTTGGCTTCCCTTAGCTTTAAAGGAAAAATCTCCGTTTTCCTCTTTTTGTCCATAGGCTTCGATCTTCATCGTATATTTTCCTGCCTTCAGGCGTTCCCCCTTCAAGGGCACAGATAAGTTGAAGTTAGAATTTGGTGCCATCTGCATTTCAGACTGTTCATCAGTGTACAACGCATCAGAGCTTCCTTTTTTGGTAATGATCGTTTTCGTCGCCAATTGATTCAAATAGGTTGCATTGGGATTTTGCAGATTTCCTTGTATGACGTTTCGAGCATTTCGTTGATTTGGATTCACCTGCTGCAGCTTCAGATCTGGATCGCCGTTTTCGGTTGTTTGACGCATTAGCAGAGCAACCACATAGGAATACTCATTTTTGATCGCTAAGCCCTTATCATTTTTATCGGAGGAGGTATTGGTTTGCTCTGATTTTTTTTCTTTAAAGGTAATTCCACCAGCGATGACCCCATCAAATTTTTCATTCGGCATATGTATTTTGACCTTGTATTCTGCTGCTGATTGAGGCTTCAATGTAACTTCCTCAGGCGCTTCTACATAGTCTTTTAAATTGTATTTTAATGTTTCGTCGGTTTTGATCTTATTTTCGCTGTACTCTACCACTCCATTATCATTCGTCGTTGCACTAGCGATTTGTGCTTCAACGACCACTTCTTTATCAGTATCATTGCGTAGATCAACGGTCAACGTATCTTCTTGATTTGGCGCTAATAATAGATCAAAGTAAGTTTTTTGTTTGTCAATTTGATTTTCTGACGGTTTAGGCGTTACCGCGAAATTAAATTCCGAAGCAAGACCTGGGGTTGCCACTAGCAAAGTACTTAAAAGTGTCACGATTAGCATCACAGTTTTTCTAAATTTCATCGTCTATTTATCTCCTCAGTGAAAGAAAGGGATGCTGAAAACATCCCTTCTTCGTCCTTGTTATTGATTAGTTTCCTGGTGTGTCACTAAGAACCCAGGTAAAGGTAGTTGAATATTTTTTCGCGTATTTTGTCGTTGAGCCAGGCACACTTAGTTCAATACTATCTGCACCTGTAGCCGCATCTGTTCCCCAATCAAGCAAGTAAGTTCCTGCCCCTTGACCATCCTTAGCTGACATTACATTCTTCAAGTTTCCAGCCGGATCAGCGACGATTGTTGCTTGGCCGGTTGGTTTTGCTGAGTCAGAGGCAGTGACGATATTTCCATTTTTAAAGGTAATTTCCGCACCTGTTAATTCATCTGCATCTGCTGTTTCAAACTGACTATTTTGTTTCATTTGTAAGGTCCAGCCTGTTTCAGATCCACGATTATCTGTTACTTGAACAAAGTTTGGACCCGTTTTTTCAACGCTGTCTTTATCAATGTATTTTTGTGCCTTCGCTTTGTATACTTCATCCTTGGAAGTAATCTTTTGTGTGCCGAAATCCAAGCTAGATGCATAGTCAATAGATAATGGTCCTGCTGTCCCTGGGTTTGGTCCGCTTGGATCCGTTGGGTCGACTGGTGTAACTGGATCAGTTGGATCAACGGGATCCACGGGTTTTGTTGGATCTGTGTTGGGTGTAAAAGTAATCACACCGTTCGAATCATAGTTGCCGCCATCTGCCGCAAATGTTGCTGCGGGCGCTAAAGTAATCCCCGCTAAAATTGCTGTTGCTAAAAATAAAGAACCAAATTTTTTCATGTGTATTTTCCCCCTAAGTTCGATTAATTTCCTGGTACGTCTGACAGACTCCATGTCAATGATGTACTATATTTCACTGCATCCTTTGGTGTACTGCCGGGTACTGCCAATGTCACTGCTTTTGTTACTTCCGCATCGACTTCATTACCGTCTTTATCTTTTTCCTTGACTGTCTCAACCGTTCCCCAGCGGTCAGCGTAAGTCCCAGCTCCCTGGTTTGCTTTTGCGGACATTACAAGACTTTCTGTGCCAGCTGGATCTAATTTGATCGTTGCAGCAGCGGTCGGAAAGACAGCCGTTGAGTTGCTTGATACGGTTGGATTGACTAACTGAACCTCGGAACCTGTCAACGTATCATTTAATGTGCTCGTTGCTTTAAACTGCCCGTTTTGTTTTACTTTCAATGTCCAGCCGCCGTTATTCCCGCGGTTATCTGAAACTTGGACATAGTTTGGCGTTGCAGCACGACCGTCCTTGAATTGCTGTGCTCGAGCATAGTAGACTTCGTCCTTATTCGTGATTTTATTAATCCCAAAGTCTAAAGAAGAAGCATAGTCGATAGATAATGGACCGTCTGTTCCTGGATTTGGACCAGTTGGATCGGTTGGATCCACTGGATCAACTGGGTTCGTTGGATCTGGATCGGTCGGATCAACCGGTTTTGTCGGATCAGGGTTCGGAATGAACTCAACCACACCATTTGAATCATAATCCACTGCTGCTGCGTATGAGGACAAGCCTCCAACTGTTGATAACGATAGTGCCGCTAACGTAGCGACTGTCATTAATTTCACTTTTTTCATTGTGTCTTCTCCTTGCATTGCTGTATTTTCTTTAAGGTACGTTTTTTAAACTCCATGTCAGGGAAGTTTGATATTTTTTTGCATATTTTACTGAGCTTCCTGGAACTGTTAATTGAATAGAGCTGCTGCCAGTGCTCTCATCTGAGCCAAAGCGATACAGCCATGTACCGATTCCTTTATCGTTCACAGCGGTCACAACATCCACTTCTGTATCCAACGGCAACTCAAAGGTTCCGTTTGCGAGTGGTGCATACGCACTTGAAAGATTAGAAATCATCTCCCCATTTTTAAAGGTCAATTTTGCTCCCTTTAGCTCCTGATTCTGAGCCGTTTGAAACTGCCCATTTTGTTTCACGCTTAATTGCCAGCCGGCACCAGTTCCTCGTACGTCTGTTACTTGGACATAGTTCGGTCCTTTTTTCTTCACACCATCAAAATCGGTATACTCCTGTGGAAGCGCTGTGTACGTTTCATCTTTAGTAGAAATTGCTTGACTGCCAAATTGAAAGCTGGAGGCAAAATCAAGGGAAAGACTACCGCCGGTTCCCACCGGTGGACCCGCAGGATCCGTTGGATCAATAGGGGTGACCGGTTTTGTTGGATCAGGAAGTAACGGATCAAGAGGTTTGATGGCTGAACCATCGCCACTTTGATACTTCATATGGGTATCCGTATCCTCAGCCTTTGCTGCCGTTCCCCCAACTGTTATCGTACATAGGAGAAGGAGAAAACTAGCAAATTGAATTTTTTTCAGCATTTTCAACCCCCTTCAGCTTAGAAAGGACAAGCGCTAATAAAGCAAATCCTAATAAGACTGGGAAGAAGCTGACCGTATCACCTGTGAGGGGAAGGATAGCTTCGTGTCCTTTATATGAAGGAAGCGTCCCCGCCAGTTCGGCTGTCGTTCCACCCGCTATTTTTTGTCCTTCCCCCTTTACAGAAGTGCCGTCTTTTTCTTCTTTATTCGTCTGATCCTTTTTAGGGTTCTCTTTTGGGTATTCATATTTTCCGTAAAATGCGGTGACCCCGTTACTATCATAGTTAGCCTCTGTCGCGTAGGCAGGTATCGTAGTAAAGAGCACCAGCAATGTCAACAAACTTTTTATTACAAATCGTCTCATCTACTCACCTAATTTCCTGGGACATCTTCTAGTTTCCATGATAATTTTCCTGAATACTCTCCTACTCGTTGTTTCTCAACTGGAACTTTCAAGTTAAAGCCTTTGCTGTCTTGCCAATCGGCGGAGATATTTTTAGACCCGTCAGAGGTAAATTCCCCGGATTCAACAATTTGAGTCGCTGTTGAGATTTGTTTTTCTCCTAATTGAGATGTGTAATACAAGGCCTCTTCCAGAGAAATCGTGCCATTTTTTAATACCTCTGATTGACTCAATGTTAAGCGCCATGGTTTTCTGGCTCCTCCTCGGGTATCTGAAACGACCAACTCGCCATTGACTGTTGGGCGGTAATTTTCTGTCTTGTTTGAGACTTGATTACTCCCGAAATCAAGTCCATCAGGAACAGAAGCTAGAGATAAATAACCTACGACTGTTGCTTTTGTAGCCGCTTTGAAGGTTGCATCACGATAAGTCATCTCATTTTTAGGATTGATGTTTCCGATTGCATTGTTTGTACTTGGACGATCTGCTTCACTCAACTCGGTAATTGGTCCGCTTTGATCTTGTAAAAAGAACTGCAAAACATCGTCTTTTACAAGCTGCAAACCCGAGATATCTATTTCCCATTTTCCATCCGCTCCAACCAGCTGTCCCGGAATTCCCGATGGCTGGTCATTAACGGTTAATGTTATAATGCTATTAGGTTCTCCAGTGCCCGTTAACTTTGTAGTAATACTTTGGATGGCGTCCGAATGATCTACTTTAGCGGGTTCTGGTGGAGTTACATCTATTACTGTCGTTTCTACCGGATCAGGTGTTACCCATGGACCACGTTCGGCAATCCCTGAAATCGTCTCTCCTGCTTTTTGAAATTGAACTGGATCGCTTGTATCAGTATAAGAAACATAGCCATTGGCATCCGTTGATAAATCCGTTCGAACATTTCCATGAGTATCTGTCAATGTCACCTTCGCTTGATTTTCTGATGCGTAAACTGGAATATACTTAATTTCTCCATTAACCAGACCATTATTATCAGGTACTTCTCCGATAATCACACGTCCTTTAATCGTTTTATCCGCATCTGTGACTGGCGTCCACTCTATCTTTGGATTTTGGTTCATTCCTGAAATTCGTCGATAATTGGCTTGTTTGAACTGATCCAAGCCACTAACAGAGGTGCTGATCGCTTCTCTGCTGCCACTTCCAGTTACCTGCAAACTTGGTACCTTTGCATAAGTTTCACTTGATGGACCAAGAACCGGTACACCAACCTTCCACAAATCAATATCGGAATCAAGAATTGAAAAAGTATTGTTTGCTTCATTTCCATATGCGATCTTGACAGCAGATTGACTGTCATTTAGATTTCGTAAATCATATTGTGCCGGACTATTTAATGTGAAGCTGTTCCCCGACCGACTGACACTGCCTGTTCCCGTACCATTTGCTGCTAAGTTAATCAATGGCTGATTACTTGTTCCAATGACATAAAAATAGCTGCCGGGCTCCGCATTCAAATAGGTATTATTATTGCTAAATGCAACAACTGAACCTGATGTTTGCTTACTCGTCAAGTTAACGATTGCCCCCTTTTTGATCGTCATGCCAGCTCCTGTATCGTCAAAACGTACAGCATTCCCCGGCATATCGACGTTATAGACACTGTTTTCTCCAACGGTTAAGGCCAAATAGTGATGATAGACAGCAGGATAAGTCCTACCGGAAGTCTGTGTCTGTCCGACGTCTACTCGACAATTCTTTCCTATCGTAAACTCTCGCGATGCTCCCGTTGAGTTGGCTCCAGCGGTAACGTTGTACCAAAAGACGGAAAAGTTATAGTAGTTTACATTTCCTCGATAATCGGTCCCGTCCTCCATGATCATACTCCCCAAATAAAAGTTTTCAGCACGAGTATCAATATCCATCTTGCCATAAACCCTCACCTCTGAGTGGGAAGCCCTTGCCAAGCGCTGCACACCTGGTTCAGTTGTGATATTTCCAAAGCGGTATTTCCATTTCGCTCCGTTCGTATAATTCAGCCGTGTACCAACAATATCTTCTGAAGAAGCGCCGACATAGTTTTGATTCAACACAATATCATGCATATGAAAGAGACCCGTGGTATTAGTTGGACTCCCTAACTGAATCGAAGAATTTCTAAAATCCACACGATTGCCCTGTCCATCAATTTCTAAATCATTTTTCCGTGAATAGCCAGAAAGACTTGAGTCAGAGGAACTAGGATTACTGAAGCTTGCCGTTAGAATAATTTTTGTAATGTTCTCATTACGCACAGCACTAACAAAATCAGCCCATGTACCTACTGCTTCTTCATCTGCTGCCAATAGACTGATATCCGTTTTTTCAATTTTAGAGTCATCTGTTTCCGTCTCTGATTGCTCCGTTTTCTCCTCTAATATTGAACTTTCAGTAGTAGCCTTCGTTTTCTCTGAATCAGAGGAAGATTCTGGTATCTCACTACTTTCAATGCTCTTACTAGAAGTATCTGAAGTTTTCTCTGCTTCACTCTCTGAGTCAAGCTCTTTTGAGACTTCTGTGCTCGAATCCATCGTTTCTTTAGCTTCCGCTATAAAAACATTCACATTTGGGAGTAAAATAATTAGTAATAAGAAAAAAATTAGTTTGCGTCGTTTCATTTCTTTCTCACCTCCTTCACATCCAGAATCCTAACATATCTAATAACTCATTTTTATAATTATTTTTTAAAAAACTGACAATTAACTTATAACCAATACTTTATTAATACATTTCTATTGAAACCAAAGAGAAAATACGTGGATTATTGTTAAAAAATAATGTATGTTACATTACAAAGGAATAACAAAAAATGGTCATTTCTCCTAACATTTATAGAATACTTAAATAACGTATTATTTATAATAATTCTAATTGAGAAAATAAGAATTTTCATATAGACCAAATTTTTCTCTAAGGATTGAATATTTTTTAAATTTTTTCTTAATTTTTTTATATACGTTAGAATATTCTGATTTTTTGCATCCCCTTTTTAATTCATCCGATAAAAAAAGACATCTCTTCCCCTTCTAATTAAAATCAATTCCTGAACAATAACAGAAGCCAAATAATCATTTAGGAAATACCTGCGATTTGCTCCACTACCGCTTTTAAGAGATGTTCATTTTCGCTTTTTTTTAAAATTTCTATTAATAGTCTTTTATTTATGAGAACTATATCCAGAAATAGACGCAATTTTCATGTTATAAAATATCACATGAAACGTTCGCAAAAATTATTTAATTCATCAAAAATACATTTTTCATTACATAAAACCTTGACCAGATACTTTTTTCAGTATAGTATGTTAGAAAATATAACATACACAGAAAGGGTTGGTTTTATGTATTCTTCAATTGATGTTGTTTGGACACTTCTTGGTGCTTTTCTGGTATTTTTCATGCAGGCGGGATTCACACTTGTGGAGTCTGGGTTTACTCGGGCAAAAAATGCCGGAAACATTATTATGAAAAACTTGATTGATTTCTGCTTCGGGACATTGCTGTATTGGTTGATTGGTTTTGGGATTATGTTCGGAGGAAGCAGCGCGATTTTCGGCGGGATTCACTTTTTCGCTGGAAACTCTCTGGCTTTTGACCTTCCTACACCAACCTTCCTACTTTTCCAAACCGTCTTTTGTGCAACAGCGGCAACAATCGTTTCTGGGGCAATGGCCGAACGAACAAATTTCATCGCCTACTGTATTTTCAGTGCGGTGATTAGTGGTTTGATTTACCCAATCTCAGGTCACTGGATTTGGGGCGGCGGCTTTTTGGCAGAAATGGGCTTCCACGATTTTGCTGGTTCAACAGCCGTTCACATGGTTGGCGGGATCGCAGCCTTCACTGGGGCAGCCATCGTTGGTCCCCGAATCGGTAAGTATACTAAGGATAAGAAATCAAATGCCATCCCTGGTCATAATTTAACTTTAGCTGCATTGGGTGTCTTTATTTTATGGTTCTCATGGTTTGGCTTTAATGGTGGTTCAACCACTTCAATGACTGGTGATGACACCTTGGTATTAGCTTCAAATGTTTTGGTCAATACGAACATCGCAGCGGCAACAGGAACATTGACCGCATTGGTTATTTCTTGGTTCAAATATAAAAAGCCAGATGTCTCTTTAACTTTAAATGGAACTTTGGCTGGCCTAGTAGGGGTTACTGCTGGCTGTGACATGGTGAGCGCAGGCGGCGCATGTCTCATTGGATTGGCCTCTGGAGCCGCGATGATCTTCGCGGTCGAATTCATTGATAAAAAACTTCGGGTGGATGATCCTGTTGGAGCTGTAGGGGTTCATGGGGTTTGTGGAGCTCTTGGAACGATGTTGACTGGATTGTTGGCTTTAGATGGGGGACTATTCTACGGTGACGGCGCAAGTTTCTTCTTTACACAAATCTTTGGCGTGTTAATTACCGCTGCTTGGGTTGGTGCTTCAACCACTGTTCTCTTTTTCGCATTGAAATATACGGTTGGTCTAAGAGTCTCAGAAGAGGTTGAACTCGCAGGACTTGATGTAACAGAACACGGTCTGCAAAGTGCCTATAGCGGTTTTGTCGTATCACCCGATATGACAGACAGTAATGAGATTCCACAGACAAATAGCAGCCTTGCTTCTCCAACGATGTTCGCAAAGGAACCTGCTTTGGCAACAGATATTTCAACTCTACAAATGGAAGCAGTAGAAACAGCTGAAGGAAAAACGACAACAACGCAATCAGGATGGAAAAGAATGAGACCTGATGAATTAGAAACGCTACCAATCTCAATGGTATCGGTGGTAGTCAACGAAAACAAATTAGAAGACTTGAAAAAAGGTTTAGAAAAAATCGGTATTGAAGGTCTGACGGTGACACAAGTATTAGGTCATGGTATTCAAAAAGGCAGCACCGAATACTATCGAGGCTCTGTCGTTCCCACCAAACTTTTGCCAAAAGTAAAGGTGGATGTCGTAATCAGCAGCATTCCAGTACATCAGGTAATTAATACAATGAAACGGATTTTACACACCGGACAGCCCGGTGACGGAAAAATCTTTGTCTCTGCAATGGATAATGTGGTTCGCATCAGCAACAACGATGAAGGGACCGAAGCATTACAAGGGTACCACGCAGATTAAGAAACCCATCAAATCAATCCTTTTCTCAGAACTCTTAATCTGCTTGAACTGTCGATAAGATTTTTCTTATCGGCGGTTTTTTTATCCTTCACCGTTCGTTTCCTTTCTGAATTAATTCTCGCAGCTTCTGCGAATCAATCGAATAGCCGCCTTTAATTTTTTCAATATACCCCTGCTCTCGCAGGTTTTTAAAGGTATGCATCAGATGCCGGTAGCTAGTACCCAAATAATCTGCGATTTGCGTATTGTTTTCATGGTATTGCTCATTGACAGCAACTTCTAACAACAACGCCGCCAAACGATATTTCAATTCAAACGTTTGGGCGTTTGAAAAATGTTCCATTCTAAGCAGAAGTTTTTCTCCGATATATCGAGCAATGTATGTTGGAAATTCAGCCTCCTTCATCAGCTCCTCTTCTATTACCGTAAATGGGATCGCGAGACACCGAACAGCGCCGATTGCGATCACATCCTTAGGTGTCTCCTCCGCTTTCACTAAGGTCAGTTCTCCAATGAAATCTCCCACTTCAAGAAATTGCAGAATCAAGCTTTTTCCATTTGGCTCCTGCTGGAGAATTCGTGCTTTCCCTTCTAAAAGAAGATATAAATAATCAGGCTTGATCGTTTGCTTGACGATTTTTTCATTGCGTTCATAGATTACTAAGAAACTTTGTTTTAAAATTGATACTGTCAAAAAAGGAAATAAGTCATTAAATCGCGGCCTATTTTCCATGCTAAATTTTTCTTTTTTCATTTTTTCCCCTAATTAGGCTATATCTCCTAGTGATAATTTTTTTATTCCTTCATACTCATCCTATCAATTAGTTAATGGAGGAACAATTATGACGAATCAAAAAAAATTAACTCTTTCTTTTTTATACTATCTTTTAAGTGCTTTCGGCATCAGCTTAACACTGAAAGCCAGCATCGGAGTGAGCAGCTTCAACTCTTTAAATGCAACACTAGCAGAATTTAGCCACATTAAAATTGGTACGATTACCGCTGGCTTGAATTTTTTATTCTTGATCGGTTGTCTATACCTAGATCCGAAAAAGAAACTGAAAAACTATTTGACAATGGGAATTGCCTTGCTGTTTTTTGGCTCCACAATTAATCTCTTCACGTATTTTATTTTTCCGCTTTTTTCTCTGCATGCCTATATTCTAAGATGCCTACTCTTTATTCTAGGAACAATCATCGCTGGAATCGGTACTGGAAAAGTATTGAAATATCAATTACTTAAATTCCCAATCGAGACCTTTTGTCTCTTCCTCTCTGAGAGAACGGAACACAGCTTCAAGTTTTATCGTTACAGCATCGATTTGATTTGTATTTTGACCGCGCTTCTTTTCACCGTTTTCTTCCATTTAACCTTGATGGTGCGCGAAGGTACAGTGATCAGTTTTCTATTATTGTCACCCGTTATCGCTTGGGCAAAGGAATAACTAGTTGTATGAATAAAATTATCGTTAGCGCTATGTAAGTATCACTCATGATAAAGCTGCTCCTCCAGCTCTATCATGTAAAATGCAAGAAGCAGCGTTCGAAAAGTCTTTGGGTCTTTTAATGACAGCTGAAACACTTCCTCAATCCGTCCAATTCGATACAGAAGAGAATTCCGATGAAGATGAAGCTCTTTAGCTGTGATAGAAGTATTTAGCATGTTGTTCACATAGCATTTTAAGGTAATAAAAAGCTCTGTACTGTTTTCTCTATCATAATCGGTGATATCTGTGATGACCTGAGGAACATAGCTGACCTTCGTGAGCTCTTTCACTCGCGGCAAAAGGATCGCCGGGGTACGGTAATCATCGAAGTTATACAGCAGCTTGTCTCTGCTTATTTCTCGACCTATTTCTAGGGCATCCTCGGCTTGCCGTTGATAGATCGCCACCTCTAACAAGTTGTCAAATTCTTGACTGACGCCGCATTGAGCGCCAAATATTGCTAAAATCGCGCTGACACTGTCCTCAGTGCTGCTCTTTTGCTCAGGTTTATATTGGTATCGGAGAGTATACAGCATATTGTTCTGAATCAATAAAACCTGATGCTCCGAGAGCTTTTGCAACGCTTTGCGCATATAGGAGAGGACATTTTTTTCATGCTCGGTCTCGGTACTGACTACTGCAACCTGAAACGGCGGCTGTAGCTCATGCTGCATATTGTAAAACCACGTCTGCAATTGCTTTTCTGTTTGAATGCGGTTATTGAACAACTCACTAACGAATACCTTTCGATAAGTGTCATTCATGCTGCTCTCAGAATCATTTCGAACGAAGAAATAGGAGCAGATATTCATGATGATCTCCATCGCTTTGATGCGCTCCGGCGTAATTTGTTCCCGGCGGCAGCACATGGTCACATACCCTTCCACGATCCCGTTGACCTTGATGATCCCCTGAATTTTCGGCTGCTCTTTGCTTGATCCCCAATCAACGATATAAGGAGCCTTCTCACTATCAACGGACTGAATAATTCCATCTTCGTAAAGAGAAGCGATCTGCTCCGTGTCAAGCCCGCCTCGGGAAATCAGATCATCCCAAAGCGGGTCCCCGGTCTGTTCCTTTGGCGCATTTCCCAAAACATTGTATAAGATATCAACCACAAGAATCGGCACCCCGACGACCTCATAACAAACATCAAGCAGCATTTGAATATTTCTATTGGGCAGACACTTGTATATTTCTTCATACAATTTGATAAAATCCAATTCTTTTTCCATTACCAATACACCCCCATGTTTGCCATTTTAAAAACGCTAGATTGGTCTACCTTCTTTTTTAAAATTATATAGCACTTTGGGCATTATCACAAAATCATCTTTTTTATTTTTGCTTATCCCCAAAGCTGAAAGAATAGGCCTTGTGATACGATGAACGTACCAACTATTTTTTAGAAAAGAGGAGATTTATGTGTTTGATTTAACTGGAAATGTAGCAGTCGTAACCGGCGCGTCGGCGGGACTTGGCCGCCAATTTGCTTTGGCTTTGGCGAGACAAGGAGCGGATGTCGCTATCCTTGCAAGAAGAACCGAAAAACTAGAAAGCGTAGCTAAAGAGGTAGAGACCCTGGGAGTGAAGTGTTTACCTGTAACTTGCGATGTAACCGATACTAACCAAATTGAAGAAGCAGTCAAAGCGGTAACTGACAAATTTGGTACAGTTGATATCTTAGTGAACAACGCCGGCGGGGGCTCTGGTGCGCCAATTGAAGAACTATCTGAAGAAACGTGGCATAAAGTCATTGCCCTTGATTTAGACGGTGTCTTCTATTGTATGAAGTATTTTGGACGAGTAATGCTCGAAAAAGGCTACGGTCGAGTAGTCAACGTTTCTTCCATTCTAGGTAAAGGAGGCTTGAAAGAATTACCAATTTTACCTTACGCAACTGCTAAAGGCGGGGTCGTCAATATGACACGTCAAGCAGCAGCAGAATGGTCGCCGAAAGGAATCACCGTAAACGCGCTTTGTCCTGGCTTTTTTGAATCAGAAGCAAACAGTTCTGAAGCGATGGAGGCCATGAATGAGTTTATTACCTTACGAACAGCGATTAATCGACCTGGCCGCGAAGGGGAATTGGATTCTTCATTAATTTTCCTGGCAGCAAAAGAATCTTCTTACGTCACAGGAACCATATTGACATGCGATGGCGGGTGGACAGCAATCTAACACCCAAAGGAAAACGAGGTGCTTTAAATGACCTATAATTATCAGAAATTAAGACGGCCGATCAAGATCAACAAGATGCGAATAAAAAACCAACGCCCTCTTTTTAGATAAAAAAATCTGAAAAACAACACAATATTTTATAAAAAGTAAAACCGCTTGTATCATTTCAATCATACAAGCGGTTTTTAGGATGTAATCCTTTAAGTTGGATAAAGCTTTTTTGTGAAATATTTTAATAAAAACGGCGACGATAACGTAGTGAATAAGATGACCAAAATAATAGAAGAATAATACTTTCCCGTAACTAGATGTGCTTGGAATCCTAGCTGCACAATAATCAGAGCCATCTCACCACGAGACACCATGCCTGACCCTACCATTAAACTGCTTTGCTTATCAAACCCGCAGAAACGGCTGCCCATGAATCCACCTAACAGCTTGGAAAAAATAGCGATGACTGTAAAAAAAAGAATAAATAGCAATTGCTTCGCTAGATCGTCAAAAGTCACCTCTAGACCGATACTAATGAAGAAAACCGGAATAAATACCGCATAACCGATTGCCTCAATATTGTACCTTACATCCTTCCAAACGTTGGTTTGACCAATCGCGATCCCGGTAGAAAAGGCACCAATCACCGAGCTTAAGCCAATAAAATCCGCCACGAAAGACATACTCAGACATAGCGTCAGAGATACGATGATGACAGAAGACTGAGCGAATATCTTCTTACTCAATCTCATCAGATACGGCGCCCCCCAGCGAATCAAGAAGAAAACCGCGAGAAAGAAAAGCACTTGAGCAATCAACATGAAGCCTAAGGGTCGTTCGCTCCCACCTTCAACTCCTAATAACGGCATACATAGACTAACGATTAGCACAACTAAAATGTCATCCACTACAGCTGCTCCTAAGATGGTCGAACCCTCTTTGGTTTTAACGACCTTTAATTCTTTTAGAACTTCAACGGATATACTAACAGAGGTCGCCGCTAAAATTAATCCGAAGAAAAATGATTGGCTTATTGGAACACCGAAGAGACTCCCGCTCCCCGTTCCTAATAATAAAGGAAATAAAATGCCCAGCAAGGCAACGAAAACTCCCGGCCGAAAATACTTTCGCAGCAGCGGCAGGTTGCTTTCGATTCCTGCTAAAAACATCAGTAAGATCACTCCGATCTCAGAAAAATCCTTCACCAGGATATCTGGATGGACAATCCTTAAGCCGCCGTTTCCCAAGAGAATTCCCACAAGCAATTGCCCGATCACTGCTGGAATCCCTATTCTTCGTGAAAAGTGACTAGCTAAGGTAACACTTACTAAGATCAAACACAAAACACCAATAAACTCCATCTCTTCGCCTCCACCTACGCAAAATGAAAAGCTAGCGTTAATTCAATTGTATTCGCTTCCAACAAGGAAGTCTATTGGAAAAATGAGATTAACAACAAGAAAGCTTTTGCAAACTCAGTCTGCATTGGAGAATTAAGCTATCAAAATTACGGCTACATGAAGACAGTCACTTGAAAAATTTTATACTTTCTCAAAAAAAGAATCCGAGTCTCGTAAAAGATACGAACTCGAACTCCATGTTTCAATTATCTAACCAGTGAATCTCCGTTTGAGGCGATCACTTCTTTATACCAGTTAAAACTTTTCTTTTTATAGCGCTCCAATGTACCTGTTCCATCGCTATTGCGGTCTACATAAATCATGCCATAGCGTTTTTTGATTTCAGCCGTGGTGAAGCTGACCAAGTCGATACAGCCCCAAGAGGTATAGCCCATCACAGGAACGCCGTCTTCGATCGCCTCTTCGACTTGAACCAAGTGGTCATTCATATAATCGATTCGATAATCATCAATGACTGTTTTTTCGCCATTTTCCAGAGTAACTAGTTCATCGACCGCACCTAACCCATTTTCAACGATAAACACAGGTTTTTGATAGCGATCATACAGGATATTTAAGTAGTAGCGCAGACCTTTGGGATCAATCTGCCACCCCCATTCACTGGCCTTTAAATATGGATTAGGGATACCGCCAATAATATTCCCTTCGCCTGCTTCTTTCGTCGGATCAGCAGATTCACAAACACTCATATAATAACTGAAGGAAATGAAGTCAACCGTATGCTTCAAATCCACTAAGTCTTGGGGAAGAATGTCCAATTCAATCTGATTTTCTTTAAACATCCGCTTCGCATAGCTTGGATAATAGCCGCGTACTTGAATATCTGAAAAGAAAAAATTTTCTCGTTCCGTTGCCAAAGACTGTAGTACATCCTCTGGTTTTGGCGTCAACGGATAGACCGGTACACCTAAGATCATACAGCCAATCTGCGCCTCTGGAATCAGCTCATGACAAGCCTGAACCGCTCGGCTGCTGGCAACTAGCTCATGATGAATGGCTTGATAAATATCTTGCTGCGTCAATTCTTCTTTCGGAGTATTGATCCCACCGCTAAGAAACGGTACATGAGTGATCGAATTAATTTCATTGAAGGTCAGCCAATACTTGACCTTATCTTTGTAACGGGTAAAAACTGTCCGAGCGTAGTGCTCGAAAAAATCAATCATTTTTCGGTTGCGCCAACCATCATAGGTCCGCGTCAAATGCAGCGGCGTTTCGTAATGAGACATTGTTACTAACGGCTCAATCCCGTATTTTAAACATTCCTCAAAAACCGCATCATAAAAAGCTAAGCCCGCTTCATTCGGTTCTTGTTCATCTCCTTGCGGAAAAATTCGTGCCCAAGCAATCGATAGACGGAAGACCTTGAAGCCCATCTCTGCGAATAAGCGGATATCCTCTTTGTAGCGATGATAAAAATCAATCCCGACTAATTTTAAATTATCCTCCAATGGTTCTTCGCTAGGCGTTTCATGCCAACCTTTGCGAGTCACATCTTGCACGGTTAGCCCTTTACCATCTTCTAAATAGGCCCCTTCACATTGATTCGCGGCAACGGCTCCGCCCCATAAAAAATTATCTGGAAATCTACTCATTTCTTACACTCTCCAATTCGTTGTTTCGTTTAAATCACATACAAAACGGCGTCTTCATAATCCGCAGTTTTCATTTCATCCTTAGGTACTACGTCGATAAAAGTATCACTATTTGTCACTACGATCGGAATCACGGTGTCATAACCCGCGGCTTTTACGGCGGCAAAATCAACCGTCAACAATGGCTGACCTGCTTTGATTGTATCGCCAACAGCGACAAGACTTTCAAAATATTGACCATTCAACTCTACAGTGTCAATCCCAACATGAATCAGCAGCTCCATTCCTGCTTCACTAGTCAATCCAATCGCATGTTTTGTCGGGAATAAGGCAGAGACTGTTCCATTAAATGGCGCGACAATCGTATTTTCTTCAGGAAGAATAGCAATTCCCTCTCCCATCACTTTACTTGAAAACGCTGAATCATTAACCTTATCCAAAGAAATTACTTTTCCCTTCACCGGCGCCAATACCTTCTTAGGATCGCTGCTGCCGCTTTCCATTACCTCTAAGACAGTATCTTCTGTCTTAACTTCCTCTTCAATCCCAAAGAACCAAGTCAAAGCAAAGGTGATTACAATCGACGCTGCGGCTACGATACAGGCATTGATAAAGTTTCCATCAATACTCCCGTTAATAAATTGCGGCAGAGCTACTAAAGACGGCACTGCAAACGCATAAGATTCTACTCCTGTGATCCCCATAAAGATTCCGCATAATGCGCCTGAGATCATCGCGGCATACAATGGCTTTTTATACTTCAACGTAACGCCATACAATGCCGGCTCAGTTACACCAGCTAACAGGGCAGAAATTCCCGCTCCTAATGCTACTTGCTTCAAATTTTTATCTTTGGCTTTCATTGAAACGGCCATCGCTGCTGCACCTTGGGCAAGATTTGCCGCCAACATTGCTGGTAAAATCAAAACATCTGGTGTTGCAGCAGAGGCAATCAAGAAAATTGGTGCAAATGCCCAATGCATACCTGTCATAACGATTAGCGGCATAAACGCGGACATCAAACCAAGTGCCAACCAGCCCGCTTTTGCCTGAATCCAAATAACTGCGGCAGATAATCCTTGTCCTGCAAATGTCCCGAGCGGACCGACAACGACCATTGCAATAATGGCAGATAACAATAAAACAGCTAAGGGTTGTAAGAGATTTTTCATCACCGCCGGAATGATCCGGTTGAAAAACACTTCGATGTATTTCATCAGCCAAACCATGATCAAAATCGGAATAACAGATGAGCCATAGCTAGCTAACGTGATCGGTAAACCAAAAATACTTACTGGATCACCAGCGGCCACCATCGCCGCAAAATTCGGATGCAGCATAATTCCTCCTACAGCCACGGCCAACATCGGTGTCACACCGAATTTCTGTGAAGCAGTAAACGCCAGCATCACAGGCATGAAATAGAATGGCGCATCACCAAAAAATGTCAGAACCGCATAAGTAGAAGAGCTTTCACTCAGTACACCTAGCAATGGTAAAATAATCAATAGGACCTTGATCATCCCACCGCCTAATAATGCTGGGATCAGAGGCGACATACAGCCTGAGATTACATCTATTAAGTTTTCAAATAAATTTTTCTTTTCTGTAGTACTTGCAGGCTCCGCACTAAAATTCCCTAATTTAGCGAATGCTCGATAGTAATTCGCGACATCATTTCCTAGAATAATATGGTATTGCCCTGCCTTTTTCATTACTCCCATGACTCCTGGGATTGATTTGACTGTCTCATCGTTTATCTGTGATTGATCCGTTAGAATCAACCGTAGCCGAGTAATACAATGGGTCGCCGTTTGGATATTGTCGCCGCCGCCAACGGCATCGTAAATTTGTTTTGCTGTTTTTTCGTATTTCATTCTTTCTCCTCTTTTCTATGAGTCTTCATTTTTCTTAATTCATGAAAAATGGGGTCGATTTCGCTATAATTACTGCGAACAGTGGAACTGGCAGCTATCTCTTACTAATGTCATTATTTTTCTAAAAACCTGAAAAATAATTCTACTTTTCGTCACGCATACCATTCCACTAAACTTCTTGTTCAATTATTCTTTATAGGTCACTAATTTGATCTCTCTCTAAATAAACTGTGAATAGTGGAACTGGCAAAAAAAGACCTAAAGCTGTCCTTGGACTAGCTCTAGGTCATGCTCCGGTGGGATAACAATCCTAGTTACAAATTTTTGGTGATACGTCTGATATGTGCGGTCAAGTAGAGCAATTCAGTCGAGCTTAATTCATACTCAAAGTCCTTTTGGACATACTCTTTAATCTCTAACGCACTGGCGTATTCGCCTTCATATTTATGCTTCAACGTATTCAATAATTCCTCGTCTTCATCATCATAATGGTCTCCTGCCAGCAAACGCTGTGCAAAGAATTTCACATGAGTGATGAAACGATAATAATCCAACGAATTTTCATCGAATTCTGTTCGATAATGCTCTTTGATAATCGTCTCGATTTTCTTAGTGATTTCCGCAATCTCGTAGGCAAATTCCCACGTTTTGTCCATCTCGGCATTAACAAAATGGATCGCAATGAAGGCCGCCTCGTCAATCTCGAAGGACACCCCTAAATCATTTCGGACTACTTCAATCGCCTTCTCGCCTACCGCGTACTCGTCAGGATAAAAGCGTGCGATATCCCAACGTAGTGGATTTTTCAAAATCAAACCCTCTCTATAGCGATCAATCGCTGAATGGATATGATCGGTCAAATTAACATAGATAATTTCATTCAAATTCTTACCTAATTTGATTTTCCCGAAATTGATGATCTTCTCAGAGACTAAAATGTGCTCCATTGGTACATTGAGTAATAGCTCGGTGAATTTACTTTGCGTTTCTTTATCCTTCAGTAAAAATGTCTTTTCAATCTGTTCCATGTCGACGACTTGCCCTTTTTTCTTCCCAAAGGCAATCCCCTTGCCCATCAGCAGTACGTCGACACCCTTGCTGTTTGAAGAAATAATCGTATTATTATTTAATACCCGTTTTATGATCATAAAATATTTCCCTCGCTAGCCATAAAAAAAGCCCATTTACATACACGTCAATTGTGCGGTAAATAGGTCCTGCTCACATAAAGTGATAACATCCAACATTTTTCATTTTCAATTCCCGCATGCTTACCCGAAGTAATAACATCAAGAACTTATGGAAAGGTTATCATGAATTCCCGAGTCCTGTCAATATTTTTTTACACAGTTCTCTTACTTGCCAAAAACAAGCAGAGGGAAGCGTTCTTTTTGGCATCCCTCTGCTCTTCTTATTTTATCAAGCTCTCTTCACGTTCGGCTGCAGCGCAAAGTGAACATGTTTCTTATATGGCGGCATTCGATAGCCTTGTGCCTTCAATTCGCTTTTTCTAACGGTATAGCGATATGCGCCGCAGGAAATAATAACCACATGCTGACCAAAGGTTGTAACGATTCCTGTTTTTAAAGACCCGTCAACTGTTTGAGCGGTTACTTCATCGCCAATTTTTAGTATTTTTATTTCCATCATCTTCATCATATCGATCTCTTATTCACTTTTTTATTATAAAAACTAGAATGAAGCACTTGATACTGCCTCATACCTAGTTAGAACTCTCGAATCAATCAAAAATATCGGCAGATAATTCTTGAATCACATCGGTCAATAGCTGAATCCCCGCTGCGCTATTACCAAAAGCATCTGAGGCGGGGCTGAAAACACCCATTCCATACCGATTAGGCACTGCGACCATTAATCCGCCGCCAACTCCGCTTTTCGCTGGGACCCCTACATGAACGGAGAATTCCCCTGATTCATCATATAAGCCGGCGGTGGTCATAATGGATTTGACGATCGTCGCGCTTTTTTCTGAAACGATTCGTTGACCATTCCAAGGAGCGACACCCTTGTTCGCCAACACGGCAGCCAATTTTGCGATGCCGGCTGCGGTAACGTTCACGGAGCATTGCTTAAAGTACGTATCTAAGATCGCTGGGACTTCCCCTTCAATCATTTGATTTCCCTTCATGTAATAAGCCAATGAACGGTTGATATCCCCCGTTTTTGATTCTGAGCGGTAGATTTCCTCATTTAAGGTAATCTCTGGATCATCACAAATCAGCTTCATGAAGGCCAAAATACGTTCAAATTTTTCATCAGGTGTTTTCCCGCTGATCAAAGAAGTCGTCGCGATCGCCCCCGCGTTGACAAAGGGATTCATCGGATGCTTCCGGTGGTTGATTTCCATATTCATGATTGAATTAAAGGCAAAACCGGTCGGTTCGGTATTGATCGTCTGGAAGACTTTATCTGTGCCGTTATCGTTGATCGCCAGTAGTAAAACCGGTACCTTCGACATACTTTCGATGGCGAAACGGACATTGGCGTCGCCTGCTGTGATCAGGTGTTTTTCAGCTAAGTCATAAATTGCCATCCCTAACTGTTTGGGATCGACCTTTGCTAATGCCGGAATATAATCGGCGACTTTTCCTGTTTGATAATAGTGAAAATTTTTACTGATTAATTGTGTTAATTCTTCTTCGTCCATTTTAAATCCAACTTTCCTCTTTTATTTTTCCGCATGTTGAAATTTGTGTCGGCACGCGTAAATCGCAAATGGAATAACTAATACGATCAGGTAAGAAACGACTAAAATCATTTCATAAATACTATGCTGTCCAGCCGCGATGCTTGCGGGCGGAACAAAGGAAATACAAAAGGCAAAAAGTGAAGTCAACAGTCCTAAACAAGCGATAATCGTTTTGACAACCTTTCCGCCAGGTACTTGATAAGCCCGTTCAAGCCCTTCATTTGAAAAGACCAGCTTCAAATAGCCGGCAAAGAACATGAAATACAGCATCAGGTAGATCACAACGGTCAACGACATCGCCGCAAGAAAGGACAGGTTGTTCCCGCCGCCGCTTAAGGTAAAGACGGCTGCCCAAATTGTCGCCACGATCCCATTAGCGATCATTAAATGCGCTGGAACTCCGTGACTATTTTCCTTTGCGAAATAATCAGGCAGCAAGCCTTCTTCAGCAGCTACATGGAGGGCTTTTGAAGGTGAAGTGACCCAAGAAGAAATTTCTCCAATAACCCCTAAACAAACAAGAAGCGCTAAAATCTTCGCGATCCAAGCAAGATGCGGATCAATGTTTCGCAATAAGAATTCAAGAGATTGGATGACTCCAGTATTCAAGGACAAGCCCTGTTGCGGAACCGTCGTCGCAACCGTCAAGCCGCCAAAGGTATCCAAAATGATTGCCAAAATGACTAAGACAAACATCGCTAAAGGATAATTCTTTTTAGGATTTTCCATTTCATTGGCGTGACTAGCCGAAGTTTCGACCCCCATATAAGCCAAAATAAAGGATACAAAGACAACCAATGTTGGTAATTTAGAAAAATCCGGGATTAAGGTTTTCATTGACAGTGTCGTTTGCAAAGGCGCACCGGATGCGACGTAATGAATCCCCAAGCCGAACAAGACCAACGCTGGGAGTAAAATCCCCGCAACGAACCCGATTCGAGCAATCAAAGAGGTATATTTTGTCCCCTTTAATTGCGAAACTAAGATCGCCCAAAAAATGATCAGTAAAATAGCTAATTTTAAAAATTTATTGTTTTGAATCGCTGAAATCCCCGTGGCATAAGAAAGTGCCCCAGTTAAAAAATACAGCATAGTTAAATAGCCCACCGTAATTTCAAACCATTGAAAAAAGATGGCCGCAAATCCGAAGCGTTTGCCTAATGTACGGCTGACCCACGTATACACGCCGCCTTTCTCCCAGCCTTTCACGGTCGCCATTTCCGCCGCGCACAGCGCCACTGGAATGAACCATAATAATCCGCCTAATAATAGGAAAAACACTAAACTAAACCCTGAGGTCGCAAAGGTGGGATATTCATACAGCGAGACCACCATTGAAATCGTCATGGCTAAAAATCCAAAGAACGTCAATTTCTTCGCAGGAATCTTCGTTTTGCTTTGTTCCATGGAACTTCCTCTTTTCTATTTGTTTTTTTCTCCGAAAAAGGTAAAATCCAAGCCTTCTTCCTGTTCCTCTTTGGTCGTTGTGATGGTGGTGAAATGCATACTGGTCTTTAAGATTGCTGTGGTTAATAAAAAAGCATAGATCGCCACAATCACTACACCAGCCACCTGAACGCCTAACAAGAACCAGCTGCTGCCATCTGACAATAAATGGCTGTTTGTAGCAAAGATGCCAATAAGAATCGTGCCTGTAAAGCCGCCCATTCCGTGGACGCCCCAAACATCTAACGCATCATCCCATTGCTTTTTCTTGCGATAGTCCACTGCCTCATGGCAAACGATCCCAGCGATAATACCAATTAAGAGAGCACTTTTCGGCTCTACATAACCGGCACAAGGTGTAATTGTCGCTAAGCCCGCCACCGAGCCTGTTAGTACATCCACGAAATCAAAGCCGTGTCCCTTAATTTTCGCCATAATCAACCAAGTAATCATCGCAAAAGCCAACGCCATAAAGGTCGAACCAAAGGCATTGACCGCTTGAACATCTGCTCGCAGCGCACCGCCAGAATTAAAGCCGAACCAGCCGAACCAAAGCAGGCCTGTACCGATCGCTGCCGCCATCAGATTACTGTGCTTCTGCCGCTCATCGAGCGAAATCCTTCGTTGACCTAAAACCAAAATACAAGCCAATGACCCAAAACCAGCTGTCGTATGAATAACCGCACCACCGGCAAAATCTCTAAAGCCCATCTGCTGTAAGAAGCCGCCGCCCCAGATCCAATGACAGACCGGAAAGTACACCAATAGATTCCAAAAGACCACAAGCAGTACGTACCCCTTTAGATTCAATCTGCCGGCAAACGCGCCAGTCATCAAAGGAACGGTGATCACGATAAACATCAATTGATACAAAAAGAACATCAAAAACGGAATCGTTGCGCCGTGGAACAGATCCGGCATACTTGTCACATGTCTCATTAAAAAGAAATCTGCTGGATTACCAATAATGCCTCCAATGTCACGCCCAAACGCAAGCCCGAAGCCGCCGAATACCCACATGATCGTAGTGATTCCGACAGATAAAAAGGATTGCGCCATGATCGTTAAAATATTATTTTTTCGTGCAAGGCCGCCATAAAAAAAGGCCAAGCCCGGTGTCATCAAGCAGACCATCGCTGTACACAGAATCATGAATGCCGTGTCTCCTGTGTTCATCGAGAAATTTGTCATTGCTTATCACCTCTTTTCTACATAGACGAGTATAGAAAACTTCTTGACTAATTTTTTGTTGATTTTTTTATGTTTGGCTGCGAAAAAAATAAATAATGAGGAACTATTTTGATTTTTCTTTTTCAGCAGGTCACTCAGGACAAAAAAAGAAAGCGTTCAAATTTCAACGCTTCTATCTTAGTATTCATATATATGCGGAGCTTTTATTAATGACTCTCAAAAAAAATTACCGATCATTTCGATAACCAAAGGGATATCGCTCTTGGAAATGCCAAGCATCGGTAAGAATCTCTTCAATCTCGCTTTGAGCAGGATGCCAATTTAAAAGCCTCTCGATCTTGTCGTTAGATGCAACTAAAATCGCCGAATCACCTTTCACACGGGGCTTCACTTTGATAGGGATCGGTTTTTTCGTAACTATTCTAGCCGCCTGAACCACCTCTAAATTAGAGCAGCCCTTGCCGGAGCCCACATTAAGAATCTGGCTTTCCCCGCCGTTAGTCAAATAGTTCAACGCTAAAATATGGGCCTCAACCAAATCTAAAACATGGATGAAATCTCTAATACATGTCCCATCAGGTGTGTCGTAGTCATCACCGAAAAGCAGCATGGCCTCATCCTTCAACGCCTTTTGCAAAATCATTGGAATAAGGCGCTGCCGAACTTCTCCAAGAGTCCCATTCTTTTTCGCTCCAGCAACGTTAAAATAGCGCAAGGCGATAAATCTCAACCCCTTCGCCTTGCTTTGCCAGTCCATCATCGTTTCCATCATCCGTTTGGTTTATCCATAAGGATTGATTGGTGCTAAGGCGCTCGTTTCCTTTACCGGGACCTTTTCCGTATTCCCATAGACAGTTGCAGAGGAGGAAAAGACGATATTTTTGACTGAAAATTCTTCCATCACCTCTAATAACACTTGAGTTCCATCTACGTTGTTACTAAAATAATCCAACGGTTGCTCCATTGATTCTCTGCCTAGTGATAAGGCGGCAAAATGCATGACCGCTTCGATGTCCTCCTTTTGAAAAACAGAGCGTAGGAAAGAATTATCCCGAATATCCCCTTCATAAAAGCGCGCCTCCTTATGCACTGCTTCTCTAAATCCTGTCACCAAGTTATCTACTACAACAGTCTCGTAGCCTTGAGCAATCAATGCATCCACAGCATTGGAGCCAATATATCCTGCGCCACCTACAACCAATATCGTCATACGATCCCTCCTAAAATCTCTACAATTATTATTGTCATTCATTTAATAATGTAAATTTTTTAAAGTATATCGTATTCTCATCGGAAATCCGTTGATTTTGCTTCGTCCAAGCAGAAAGAAAAGGACTAACCTGAATTCGCTAGTCCTTAACTATTGATTTCTTACTTTTATAATCAGGCCTGAAGTTCTTTTTGATAATTTCTCCATGAACCGTAATGTGTAATGTTCTTCTTTTTTTCTGCGGAATACTTTTGGCAGACAAACCCTAGTTTTTCTACGCCATTTTCCAGCACTACTTTTCCGATGGCTAAAGGGTAAGGAATCGTTTGAATAAACTGACTAAGCTTTTTATCAGGGATGCGCCAGACCTCTACGTCGATCGGTTGACCACACTCATTACTGCGAAACAAGCCTGGCTTGCGGGGTTCTGTGTGCAGCTCATATAAAAGATAATCAGAAGAAGTCTTAGTTTCATAGGCGAACTCTGCTCCATGGGCACGCATTTCCTTTTCAAGAGGAAACCCTCTCATGTGAAGACCGCATACTACAAGCTCCGTCCTCGCCTCAGTTGAATCAAGCTCTGACGCAAAACTTCTCAGCAGAGGTTCATCTTCTGGAGTTGAAAATAACGTGATTCCAAAAGGCATTTCACTAGCCACTGGCGCAGGAACCGCCGTAGCACTCAATCCTAGTAAATTGCAATGATTGGTATAAAGTCCCATTTGACTATTCGTAAAGAGAGGATCAGCGAGAACTTGGTCGATTCGCCAAGTACCGGTGCAGGTCGGCAATATCAGCAGGCTGTCCGCTAGTTTATTTTTTAGAGAGCGTTCAACTCGTTTGCATACATGCTGGGCTTCAAAAAGTGCTTTTGCTGAATAATCGGCTTGTCTTGCCTGCTTTAGTATCGTTGCTAATGGCGCCACAATCGAATCACTATGCAAATCCGCAAATTCACCAATCGCAACGTCCCGTTCAACTACAAAAGGCCCTTCATAAAGAGAACGCGCCACCTGCTGAAGCTGAGCCATTTCTATCGTCTCGACGTGCGCTGATTCTCTGAAATACTTTACGGTCTTTTGCCAAGCAGCTTCATACATTGCAGCATACGGACCGAAGAATTCTACTTCATCAGGCAAAAGAAGCTTTTCAGGCTTCGGGTTTGGATTAGAAGGTACTACTTTTTCAGTATTTAACTGCTGATCAATCAGGCAAATATCCTCCATCCCGCGAGCAAAAATTGAAACACAATCAAGAGATTCGCAAGCCGGCACCACCCCTTCTGTCGAGTAGCATCCTGGGGCCGCTTTATAGCCAAAGATATTGTTCAATGCCGCTGGGACTCTTCCTGAACCGGCAGTATCTGTTCCCAGCGCAAAACATATCTGCCCTAACGCCACCGCGACCGCTGAACCAGAACTGGAGCCACCGCTGATCAGCTCTGGATCAAGAGCATTTTTCGTTGCACCATAGGGAGAACGAGTTCCCACTAAACCAGTAGCGAATTGATCCATATTGGTCTTTCCGATAGGGATCGCCCCTGCATGAAGCAGCTGCGCCACTACCCTTGCTGATTTTTCAGGTATATAGGAAAACTCCGGGCAGGCAGCAGTCGTCGGTACATGAGCCAAATCAATATTGTCCTTAATCGCAAATGGAATACCCCACAATGGCTTTTCTTCAAAATCCGGAGACGGAAGCTTATCTACATAGGCCATGATCTCCTTTTTTTCCAGTAGATAAATCCAGCAATTATAGTGTACGTGCTTCTTCGCTGAGGCGAGTACTTGATCGACAACTTCCTCTACCGTGATGTTTTTCTCTTGATAGCAATTTTGCAGCTGACGAATCGTTTGTTTCAGCATTCTTCAGACCCCCTCAATGTACGCCAGTGATTCTCCCGAGCGTAAAATATCTCCTTGCTTAATTAAAATTTCAGATATTTTTCCGTCACAAGGAGCATGATAAGCAATCTCTGTTTTCATACTTTCTGTTACGATCATCGGTTCGCCGCTTCTGACGAAATCGCCTTTGTCGACCAAAATTTTCCAAACACTGCCGGGAATCGCGCATTTCAATACTTCATTGTTTTCAGGGACCGCCGCTTCAACTGCCGGCTCTTGATCCCCTGTTTCCGGAGTATACTCAGCCAAGCCTTTTTCCCGCCAAGACTCTCTTTCAGCTTCGAAGGCCGCTTGCTGCCGCTCTTTAACCTGAGTAATTTCTGAACGGTGCTCCGCTAGCTGCGCTTGGTATTCTTTGATCGAAAATTCCGTTTCCTCGATATCAAGCTCATAGTTTCCATTGAGAAAATCTTTACGGTATTGCAGCAACTCTTCAGGAGAGACGAGGAAAAACTGCAGTTGATCAAAATAGTCTAGTAGCCACGGCTTTTCTTTTGAAAAGTAGTGCGTCTCCTTTTGCAGGTTCCACATTTGGATCGTTCGACCAAACAGCTGATAGCCCCCGGGACCCTCCATTCCATAGACGCACAGATAGGCTCCGCCAATTCCTACAGCGTTCTCAGGGGTCCACGTTCTTGCGGGATTGTACTTCGTGGTCACTAGGCGATGCATCGGATTGATTGGCACAGCGACTGGCGCACCTAGATAAACATCCCCCAAGCCTAATACCATATACTTAGCCGACAGGATTGTTTCCTGAACAGCAGCCCGGCTTTTTAACCCATTGATTCTGCGGATGAACTCAATATTATCAGGGCACCACGGAGCATCGCTACGAACATTGTCCTGATAACGTTCCATCGCTTTAACTGCCTGAGGATCCTCCCAAGATAACGGCAGCTTGACAATTCGAGAAGGAAAGACCGCATTTTCCAGATTCGCCAATTCCTCATCCAGTCTGATGATTTCCGCTAACGCTGTCTTCAACTCAAGTTTTTGCGTATCAACTTGAATTTGCAAGCTTCGAATCCCTGGTGTCAGGTTAACAATCGGCAAGGCACTTTCCTTCAACTGACGATACAACGCGTGAATGCGCACTCTTAAAATAAAATCCAAAGCCATTTCACCGTACTCCAGCAGTAAATACCGATCCCCAGATAAGCGGATGGTCAAATCAATTCCCGCCGTATTTTTTCCTTGATAAAAAATTGGATACTCTGGCTGCTTGGCCAGTATCGCCGTTTGATTCGTTTTTTTATTGCGGTAAAGCGTCTGGAGCGTTGCGGCACTTAAAGGACGCAGTATCAGCTCTTCTTGCTCCTTATTTAAGCAATTAGCCGTCTCAATATCGACCAAACAAAATTGCAGCGTATCCCCCGGTTTTAACTGACCGATTTTCCATAAATCACTGGAAATAACTGTCGCCGGACAGACAAAACCGCCTAAGCTTGGACCGTCTGGCCCTAAAATAATTGGCATATCGCCAGTGAAATCAATGGTACCAATCGCATAGGCGTTATCATGAATATTCGAAGGATGCAAGCCTGCCTCCCCGCCATCCTCTCGTGTCCATTTCGGGGCAGGGCCAATCAAGCGGACACCCGTACGTGAGCTGTTGAAGTGGACCTCCCATTCAGCCTCACAGAATTCCTGTAAAAACTCAGGTGTAAGAAACTCAGACGTACAATGCGGGCCTGGTGTAACATGAATCTGCCAGACTTGCTCTTCTTTCGTTAGCTCAAAAGGCTCTTTTACTAGCGGCGGTTTGCTGGTTGCAACAGATAACGGATGCAATACATCTCCAGTTTGCAGCGAACGACCATTTTTCCCGCCAAAATTTCCCAACGTGAAGCACGAAGCACTTCCCAGTACTTTTGCGGCACTGAACCCGTTTTTTACCGCTAAATAGCAGCGCATACCCGTCTTCGACTCGCCGAAACTCAAGACTTGTCCAGCTTTTGCTGTGACCACCTGATACATAGGAACTGGCTGACCATCCAGTGTTGGTGTCAGATGAGCGCCAGCCAATGCAAATTCCATTTCGCCGCGAAATAACCACTTCCCGCCTGAAAGGGTCAACTCGATGACCGGCGCCTCTTCCGAATTATTCAAGATTTTATTAGCAATTCGGCCAGATAAAGCATCCATCGAACCAGAAGGCGGTACCCCAACACCCCAATAGCCAACTCGCCCGGGATAATCCTGTAGTGTACTATTCAATCCACCATCAAGTACTTCCAACGCTGGAATTTCAATTGACAGCTGCTCCAGCGTTTTGGTTGTCACTGTGCCAGCGGTTATCTGTGGTTTCTGCAATACTTCCTGGAGGAAGAAAAGATTCGTCTCAATGCCTTGAATTTGCGTTTCCTTCAAGCTTGAAGTCAATCGATCCAAAGCCGCTTGCCGCGTCTTCCCTTTCGTAATCACCTTAGCCAGCATTGGATCATAAAACGGACTAATCTCTAAATGATCTGAAATGAAGGTCTCAATGCGGGCATGCTCGCCCCATTCGACAGCATCAATGTGACCAACACTGGGGCGAAAATCGTGATAAAAATCCTCAGCGTAAATCCGTGCTTCGATGCTGACTCCTTGTGGAACCAACACTCTTTTCTCCAAATCAGGACACTCGCCACCCGCTTCCAGGATCATCCATTCGACTAAATCAATGCCAAAAACTTCTTCGGTAATCCCGTGTTCTACTTGCAGACGAGTATTGACCTCCAAGAAATAAAACATTTCAGTAGATACATCATAGAGAAACTCGACCGTTCCAACACTGCGATAGCCAACAGACTTCCCTAGTGTTTCTGCTGCTTGATGCAGCGCCGAACGAACAGCGTCTGTAAGACCAAAGGCCGGACATTCCTCGATCACCTTTTGATTTCGACGCTGTAATGAACAGTCCCGCTCACCGATGATTATCAGCTCTCCCGCCTTATTCCCAAAAATCTGAACCTCAATATGCCGAGCATTTTCAATATATTTCTCTAAAAACACTCCGCCATTACCAAAATTCGCCTCCGCCTGATTCACCACTGAATCAAAGGAAGACAGCATCTCCGCTTCATTGCGGCAGATCTTCATCCCAATTCCGCCTCCGCCAGCCGTGCTTTTCAGCATGATAGGATAGCCGATTCTTTCTGCTTCTTTTTTTACTTGATACTTTTTACTCAGCAATTCCGTTCCATTAATCATGGGAATCCCCACTTTGTTCGCGTATTCTCGTGCCAGATGCTTCATGCCGAACTCTCTTATATGCTGAACCTCTGGACCGATAAATATCAAACCATTATTAGCACAGGCTTCAACAAAATCGGCATTTTCACTAAGAAAACCATAGCCGGGAATCACAGCCTGTGCCCCGCTTTTTTTCGCAATCGCTAATAATTGTTCCTGATTTAAATAAGTCTCATCGACCGTTTCTCCTTGTAGTAGATAACTTTCATCGGCCAGCTCGACATGTCGGCTCTTTTCATCTGCTTCAGCATAAACAACCACTGAAGTAATGCCCATTTTCTTTAATGTTCGAAGAATGCGAACAGCAATCGTTCCACGATTAGCAATCAATACTTTTTTAAACATCCCATCACCCTTTTAGTTGATTTTCTGCCAAATTGTTTTCAAACGCTCGTGTATTTTCCTCGCAGCTCGTCACAACTGAATCGAGTAAATCAGCCGGCTTTCCTTCATAAACCTCTAGCTGTATTTCTCCTTTTGGATACTCTCTTGCTGGGTTCAGAGGATGCGGTGTATTAGATAAGATCAATAAAACCGGCGCATCAGTCCGTAAAACGACTTCCTTATTGAAGGTATTTTCTGGTTGATAACTCAGCTCTCCACCCTTTGACGCTGTGACTTTAGAGAAAAGGTTGACCACCGAAGATAGATCCCGCTTATCCAAACCGCGTCGAAAAAGCTCAATCGAAAAATTCTCATAGCTGCCTCGGTGACGCTGATTTCGCTCTGTTTGATAATCAGAAGGGCCATATTGATCGTTGATTTTTCGCAAAAGAGTATGCCCGCACACGGTGTCGTGCCAGCCATATGTATCATGCAGCATACTCAACAGCATCTTCCCATTATCACTCATCAATAAATTCCCTTGGGTTAAAAAGAAGGTATGCTGCGCTTTTAAAGAGTCCGGCATATTGTATTTTTCTTCGGGATGCTCTGCGTGATAAGCACCCATCACTACATTGCAATCCTCTGCTTTGGCTATCAAACGTATAAGTTTATTCGCGCTTAAATACTCAGACCACTTTTCTCCCGGCAATAAACGTTTTGTATAGACTAATTTCATGCGTCTGCTCCTTTCCAAATCAGCACTTCAATAGGGGTCGGATTGTAATCGTTACAGGGATTGTTCAATTGTGGGCAATTACTGATCAATACGATCACATCAGCTAACGCCTCTAACTCCACATAATATCCAGGCCCTGAAACGCCATCCTTAAAATCTAACTCACCTTCTGGATTAACCGGGACATTCATAAAAAAATTGATGTTCGGAGCTAGATCTCTTTTCGAAAACCGATACTGGTCGAAAAACTGACTCATTTGCAGCATGAAGGTATCGCGACAAGCGTGCATCGAGACTTTTTCTCGTTGGTAGCGGACGGTATTGCTCTGACAGGAGCAAGCACCGCCAATAGTGTCATGCTGACCACAAGTATCAGCAGTTATCTTAAGCATTTCCTGTCCAGCTTCACTCATTAATACGGTTCCCGTTGTTAGATACAAACTTTTTTGCTCCTGAATCGTCAGACAAGCACTGTAGTGATCGGCCGGATCATTTTTTAGAAAAAATAAGGTGTCGGCCGCCTGATTCCCTGCTTGATCAACGATTTGCAGTGTATCGCCCTTATGAATGGTCTTCATCCAGCCGTCTCCGGCTAATATCTCCTTGTTATAATCTGAATTTTCTGACTTTTTATCGCTTACTATTGGCGTAAATTCCATTTGTTTTCCTCCTACTCACAAGTATCTACGTATGAATGATCTGATCGATTTTTTTCTTCGTTTTAATAAATGCGGGTTCATCTTTCAACCCTAAACTCCTTTTATATGGCAGATAGATGGGCACCGATTGTTTGATTTCTCCAGGGCCCGCACTCATGATCACGACACGCTGTCCTAAAAAGGCGGCCTCTTCAATGTCATGAGTGATGAATAAAATGGTCGGCCGCTCCACTTCCCAGATTTCCCGCATCAGCAGCTGCATGTTGCTCTTCGTTTCCGGATCTAACGCACCAAAGGGTTCATCCATCAGTAGTATTTCTGGACTATTCGCCAATGCCCGCGCAATAGCCACTCGCTGCTTCATCCCACCAGAAAGCTCCTTGGGTAAACTATGTCGGAACTTTTCCAAACCAATTACCTCAATATAACGATCCACAATTGATTGAATTTGCGCTTTCGGCTTTTTACTGATTTTCAAGCCAAAAGCGATATTTTCCTCTACCGTCAGCCAAGGAAATAATGAATAGCCTTGAAAGACCATGCCTCGATCTGCTCCCGGACCTACCAGCTCTTGATCATTCAGTACGATACTGCCTGAAGTGATATCCTCTAACCCGCCGAGAATCCTCAACAACGTCGACTTGCCGCAACCAGAAGGCCCTACAACACAGAGAAATTCATTGTCTAAAATCTCCAAGTTAATGTCCCGCAATGCCGTCACTTTATTTTTTTTTGAGGTGTAGATTTTGTTCACCTGTTCAAAGGAAATTTTACTGCTGGCGACCTTTGCCTCCAGCCCAAGCTCTCCTGTTATCACTGCCATTTTCGTCCCCCCTATTCTTCTACCCAACGAAACAACACCTTGTTCAGCAAGCCAAACAGACGATCCGTGATCAACCCTAAAAGACCAATCACCAATATCCCCATAAATATAGAAGAGGTATCCAAAAAGCGCTGTGCCTTCAAGATGTTATACCCTAAGCCAGAGTTGGCAGCCACTAATTCTGCCACTACTAAATATGTCCAGGCCCAGCCCATTATCATCCGCAAGCTTTCCATTAACTTCGGCAACATCGCTGGAATGATGACTTTAAAAATCACTGTGCTGGATTTGCCTCCCAGCGTGTAGGCGGCATTGATCAAATTGGAAGGAACACTTTTTACGTTGTCCGCCACCATCGGAATCAATTGAAAAAGAATCCCAAGAAGAATGACTGCCACTTTGGCATTTTCACCAATACCTACCCAGACCATAATTAATGGAACAAAGGCTGGGACCGGTAAATACCTAAAAAATTCTGTCAGCGGCAGAACAAACGCTTCGATTTTCGAAAAGGAACCTACTAAAACGCCTAACGGCACACCAATGACAATCGCTAATAAGAAGCCCTTCATAATACGAGAAAAACTAATCCATGTATCAGTTGCCAACGATCCATCCATCAGACTCTTTACAAACGCTTCGACAACTGCAGTCGGCGCCGGCAAGAAAATCTGACTGACCATCCCACTAGTGCTCAACAGCTGCCATAAGACTAAAACTAAAATGAAGGCTCCAGCTGCGATCATGCTGTATTTTGTTTTCGAAATCATTTTTCGCAGCCTAATCTTCGTGCCTGTTTTCGATACTGCTCTTATTTCCATCAAATCGCCTCCCGCGAATTCCAATAGGGTTACTCTGCCTGCGTGTCTGGAACCTTCATATCCACTGCATCCTCATACAGCTTGTCAATATAACTGGAATCAAAAATACTTTCTGGATCTTTGAGCTCCTCTGAAACCATCTTTTGATCCAAAAGAAATTTCGCGGTTTCTTTAGCTGTATACGGTAGATAAGAATAGTCCTCCGCCTGTTCATGAAAGGCCGCATGGTTGTCCGCAATTGAGAATAAACGTGCTCCTGCCATCGCTGTTTTCATTTCCTCAGTACTAATGTCCGCTTGCTTGGCCATATACCCTAACGCTTCATCTGGTTTTTCCGCATAGTCCTGCATCCCATCAAAATATGCTTTGACGATTTTTTGTACCTCAGCAGAACGATTTTTTAAGACCTTTCCACTAACCATTAATGTATCAGGAATTAAACCAGGAATTTCCGAGGAATCAAAGAGTAAATTCGTATCACCTTCAGAAGCTGCGTAGCTTAACGACGGTTCCCACAAGCTGGCGGCATCTACCTGCCCAGAAATAACCGCTGGACCAGCATTCTCGACTGTCATGTTCGTTAATTGAATGTCTTTTTCAGATAAGCCAGCTGTCTCTAAAGCATTTAGTAAAAAGAAATGTTCGATCGTCCCTACCTCTGTCGCAACTGTTTTTCCTTTTAACTCCTTTAACGACTTGATCGACGATTGTGCCACGATTCCGTCTGCTCCCGCCGAGTTGTCATTGATTAGTACTACCTTGAAATCAACGCCGTTAATGGCTGGCGAGATTGTATCACTTAATGCTGCACACACCGCATCAATCTGTCCGCTGTTGAAGGCCTGCAGCGAATCACTGTACGTATTAAACCAAACCAGTTCCACGTTCACATCGTTTTTCTCAAACGCGCCAAATCCTTGAACGGCGTACCAGGTATACCATCCCGGAAACGCGCTGACGCCGATTTTGATCGCTTGGTCAGAGGACTTCTCACTAGAATTTTCAGCTGCTCCACTATCTTTCCCACCGCAGCCGCTCAACAGCAGCAAAAGTAAACACATCGCCGTTAAAACACTCATCACTTTCTTCATATAGTCTCCACTCCTTATTTTTTACGCTAAAGCGTCAATGCCCGTTTCCTTTGTTCGAATGCGAATTGCCTCTTCCAAAGGAGTCACGAAAATTTTCCCATCGCCCTTGTTGCCGGTCCGATTAACCTTTAAGAGAATCTGGATTAGACGTTCCACATCCTTTTCCTCTAGATAGATTTCGATAATCCGTTTACTGACGAACGGATAATCTATGATAGATTTCCTAACACCTACATTCTGGACATCATACTGCTGCTGCTCGCGACCACGCCCCAACACTCGATAGGTATTAAGTGAGAAAAAATTTTCATTCAATAAAGCGGCTTTCGTTTCATAATATTTTGTATCACGTATGATCGCTGTTACTAATTTCATGGCTTCATCTCCTTATAATTTTTCTTCACCGCTGCTGACGGTTACAGTCTTTTCTACTGGAAGAACAAAAATTTTCCCGTCACCAAACGATCCCTCAGAGCCTGAACGACAGATCTTTTGAATACAATTGATGACCTTTTCACCATCCGTGTCTTCCACGACTAAAACGATGGTCTCCTTGGGAATCTCATCATAATAAACATCTCCTAATTTCAACCCCCGCTGCTTCCCTCGTCCCAACACACTGTATCTGGTGGCCGAGACAAAGCCGTTTTCAGCCAACTCATTCATTACCTCGTTTACCTTTTCCGGTCGTACTACCGCGCGAATCATTTTCATACTCGTCATTCCCTTCTGAATTTAAAAAAACTGGTAGACCTCTCGCACTCAGAGGCCTACCAGTGCTAAGCATTCTCCATATGAACCATTCACCCCGGCAGGCAAATCATTCTGGATATTTTTTTACTATCATAATGAATTGCAGCATACTTTTCAATAGCATATGTTATATTTTCTAACATGATTTAAAAGTTTTTCTAAAAAAGAGACATTCCACGTTACTTTTTATCACATGAACAGGTATCGAAACACAAAAATCATTAAAAAAATGAAGGCCGCCAAAATTATTTTGGCAACCTCCACTGTTTTACAATTGAATCAATTCTTCTACTGATAGTTCCGATAGATCTGCAGCCCATCGGTCGGCGCCTTTTAATTGCTGCGTGTCGCCTATTCCAATCGCATACATGCCGCATCCTTTGATCCCATCAATCCCGGCTTGGGCATCTTCAAAACCAATGACTTCGGCTGGTTGAAGTGCCATTAATTGCGCCGCTTTGATGAAAATCTCTGGATCTGGTTTTCCCTTTGTCAAAGTTGCCGGATCGACCACCCCCACAAAGTAATCATTGATCGCTAATTTGGTCAGGATGAACGGGGCATTTTTAGATGCAGAGGCAACAGCACAGGGAATCTCATGCCGGTGGGCGTTCATTAAGAAGGAGCCCACACCTGGCAGAACCTCTTCCGGTGTCAGTTCTGCTAACAGTTCAACATAATGACGATTCTTTTTTTCCGCCAGCTCAGCTTTTTCAGCATCCGAAAAGATCTCGCTTTTGCTGCCATGGATTAGAATTCGTTCCAGCGATTCCTCACGGCTGATGCCTTTTAATTGTTCATTGAACTGTTCGTCAATCGTAATGCCAAGTTCAGCTGACAGCTGCCTCCATGCCATGTAGTGGTATTTAGCCGTATCGGCGAGCACACCATCTAAGTCAAAAACAAAGCCTCTCATTATGCCTCTCCTTCTATTTGCTTTTCTATCGAATGCTCCTGATGATTGACATAAATCCGATATTTTTGATTTTTAAAATACGTATAAAACTCCAGCTCTTCGATTTCTGCAGGCAAATTCGGGGCCATGATCAATGCATCATTCACCACCTGCAAATTGCAGAATCCGTAGATGATCGTCATAAACGTACCGCCCATCGAAGCCGTATGGATGCCGTCCTTAGTATTTTTATGACTATTATCAAGATCAGTACGGGCATTTTTCAAGAAATAGTCATAGCCTTTTTCTACCTGACCCAAACGGCTATAAACAGTCGAAAACGTTGAATAGGACAAGGAAGAATCATGAGTCGTAACCTCGTCATAATAGGCGACACTTTTTTCGATCGTTGCATTGTCAAAGGTATCCTGAAACAGCATCAAGGCTAATACCGCATCTGCCTGCTTAGAAATCTGATAACGATAAATCGTTAAGGGATGATAATTCAGCAATAAGGGATACTTCGTTTCGGCCTTTGAATACGGCCAAGCACCTTTATTTAGGAAGTCGCGATCCTGCGCGATAATTCCCCTTTCTTCGTCAAATGGCAGTGTCATTTTTTCAGCGAATTGCGGGAATGCTTGAAGCTCCTCATCCTTCAGCTGGAGTTTTTCTGTTAATGCCCGCCAACTTTCAGGGCGTTGCTCCTTCAATATTCGCGCCAACCGATCAATCCACTTAAATTGATACGCCACTAATTGATTTGTGTAATAGTTATCGTTCACCAGCACCGTGTATTCATCCGGTCCGGTGACTTTATCAATGTGGAACTGGCCATTTTTCATATAGCCAATTTCAGTGAAGACGCGTGCTGTTTCCAGCAGAACCTCAAAGCCGTAATCCGCCATGAAGTTCAGATCCTCCGTGTAGCGATAGTATTGAATGAAGGCATAGGCAATATCCCCATTGATATGATGCTGCGCCGAACCACCTTCAAAAAATGGTGAAGACTCTGTTCCAGAAATTGTCCGCCAAGGGTAAAGAGCGCCTGTTTGGTATCCAAAAAGCTGACGATTCTTGCGAGCTTGGTCCAAACTATTGTATCGGTAAGTCAGTAATTGTTTGGCTAGGGTTGGATTCAAGTGTAAAAAGACTGGAAAGACAAACATCTCTGCATCCCAAAAGTAATGTCCCTCGTATCCGCTCCCGCTTAACCCCTTAGCTGCAATACTAGTCGTCCCATTAGTCCCTAGAGATTGCAGCAGGGCGAAGGTACTATAGTTAACACTTTCCTCTAATCGTTCAGTACTTTTGATTCGAACCTTCCCACTTTTCCAAAAGGTGTTTAAAAAACGCGTTTGTGCTTGTACCAACTGGGAAAATGTAGCATCTAGACCCTCATGCTCCTGCTGCTGGAAGGCATAGCTTAGATTTTTTTGGTAACTAGTCCCCTCCAATTGGGTGCGAATGACGATTCGGTCTGCTTCAATCGTTTGAGCTACAGTGTGATTATCAATCGACCAGGCCAATTCCGCTTCTAGTTGGGAACCTGTTGTACCGAAACGACATCGTTTTTCGGTTAAATCAATTGTCTTGACCGTGATTTTTTGCAACTCATGGCTCATTCGCAGGTCCTCTTTATCAATCGTACGGATAGGATAAAAATTCAAATGGGTAGTTAATTCGATCTCCTCTTCATGGTTTAACCGTTGAAAATCAATTTTCATTGAGAAGAGATTTTTGTATTGAAAAGATGCTAACCGCGAAATCGTCAGCTTCGTTCGACGCCCCAAAGGCGAACACCAAACCAAACTGCGAACCGTGATCCCCTTTTCCATATCTAAATAGCGTTCGCTTTCGCTAATCGTGCCGTTATTTAGTGAAAATTGCTCGCCTCCGATCGTAATCAAAGTGGTCTGCCCGTCAATGACGCTGATCATCGTTTCTCCTGTGGGGGTGAAGCCATACATTTTTTCAGGATAATGGATCGTCTTCGTTTCATAAAAGCCGTTAATATAGGTTTCACGATTGGTTGAAAAATGATCGTAATACTCTTCTTCCAGGTTTCCCCGCAAACCGATGAAGCCGTTGCCGTTAAACAAGAGACTCTCGGCCTTTTCTAATGTTTCAGTTTCATAATCATTTAAATAAATTTTCATGCTGTCCTCCAAAAAAGCAGGATGGAAGCTTCATCTCCCATCCTACATTCACGTTTATGAATTTGCTGCTAAGCCCTCAGCAGGCTTTTCCGCCGGTGCGGCTTCGATTTTCTCATCTTTTTGTAAAACAAGCGTCAGTACAAAGGATAGAACAACGGACATCAGCATCATTGCTAGACCGGCAACCACATTACTTGTACCTTTTTCACCTGAGAATCCTAAGATCGCCATCAGACTGTTTTGCGGTACATACAACGTCACATGCATCAAACCGCCGAAGCAGCCAGAAATCCCGGCGCTGATACACGCTGCCACTAACGGCTTCTTGTATTTCATCGTGATTCCGTATAGTGCAGGCTCAGTAATCCCCATAATGGCAGACACTCCTGCCGCTGCCGCGATTGATTTGACATTTTTCTGTTTAGATTTGAAGGCCACCGCCAAAGTAGCGCCACCTTGGGCTAAATTCGCACAGACTTGTGCCACTAAAATCAATGATTCTGTTCCAGTTGCGGCAAAGGAAGCCACAAAGATCGGTGTCAACGCATGATGCATGCCGGTCATTACGATAAATGGCATCGCAGCGGCCAACAACGCCACCATGATAAATCCTAGTTGTCCTTGTAACAAATTGATTACCCAAGCCAGCCCTTGTCCTGCGAAATTTCCCAGTGGACCGATGACGATCAATGCTAACGGTGCAGTAATCAGTAAGGTTAAGGTCGGATTCAATAAAATTTTTAATGATTGCGGAGTGATCTTATCAACGCCGCGTTCAATATAAGACATCGCCCAAATCGTCAGCAACGCTGGAATTACTGATGCCGCGTAGATCACGCCTTGAATAGGCATCCCCAGAAAAGAAATCGGATCTCCCGATGCGACCCACTGGCTAAAATTCGGATGCAGGAAAACACCTACAACAATAATTGCGATGGAGGTATTTACTTTAAACTTGTTTGCCGCAAAGACCGCCAATAAAATCGGCATAAAGTAAAAGGCGCCGTCCCCGATAAAATCTAGTACGCGATACGTGCTGGATTCATTGGACATCCAATGAAAGGTCGTCGATAGAGACAATATCACTTTGATCATCCCGGCAGCAGTTAAGGCTGGAATCATCGGTGTCATACAGCCGGTGATGGTATCAATGACTTGATTAAAAAGACTGGTTTCCTTCTTGGCTGAGCCGGCTGCTGCATCAGATTGTTTACTTGGCTCCGCATCGCCATTGATTATACCTTGACGAATAATTTCTTCAAAAACCTCTCCCACATGACTGCCGATAATCACCTGTAACTGTGTCGGTGTCGGATTCACACCAACTACCCCGTCAATCGCCTTCAAGCTGTCCAGATCCGCTGCTTCTGGATTTTTTAAATCAAACCGTAAACGTGTCGCACAATGAACGGCAGAATTGACGTTAGTTTTCCCCCCTAGACCTTGAATGATTTCTTTTCCTAACTGTTGATACTTTCTCATTGATTTTGCTCCTTCCTATTCAAATACAACGGCACCATTTGATGCAATAACCTTTTGATAAAACGTAAAACTGTCTTTTTTATAGCGTTGATGCGAGCCATTGTTTTCATCATCCTGATCGACATAGATCACGCCATAACGTTTACTGATTTTCCCTTCACTGACGCTAGGAAGATCGATGATCCCCCACATGAGATAGCCCATCAAATCAATACCATCCTCCTCCATCGCCAGCTTCATATTTTTCACATGCTCTTTCAAATAATGGATGCGGTAGTCATCGTGGACCTTTCCATCCACAAAATCATCCTGCGTACCAATCCCATTTTCAACAATAAATAAAGGTTTATGATAGCGATCATGCAGCTGATTTAATGTGATTCTCAACCCCAACGGATCATCTTGCCAAACGCTCTTTGCTTTTGGCAGATAAGGATTTCGCAGCGTGGTATACCCATTTGTAGCGACACGATCAATCCCGTTTTCTTCTGCTGCGGTACAAGCACTGGAATAATAGCTGAAGGAAACAAAATCAACGGTATTTTTCTGAAGGGCCTCTCGATCCTCTGGATAAATAGTTAAGTTCAGCTGTTTATCTTTTATGAAATGCGAGAAGAACCTTGGATATTCACCAAAAACTTGAACATCTGAGAACAACAGATTTTCCTTTTCCTGCTGCAATGCCGCAAAAACATCTTTAGGATCACAAGTGTAGGCATAGGTTTTCCCCGCGGCCAACATTGCTCCGAATTGATTGTCAGGATCTATTCGCTTGCCGGCTTCGATCGACAAAGCATTCGCCAACAATTGATGATGTCCGGCTTGATATTGGATGGACAGATTGTCCTTTCCTTCTTCAAACAGGATGCCGCCACCGATAAATGGTATGTGCAAGACCATATTCATTTCATTAAATGGAATCCAATACTTGATCCGTCCCTTAAAGCGCTGCAACACTGTTTCAGCATAGTGAAGAAATAGCTCAACCACTTTACGGTTTTCCCAGCCATTATATTTTTTTACTAAATGCAACGGAATTTCAAAATGCGATAGCGTCACGATTGGCTCCATCTGCAGCCTTTCCAGCTCCGTCAAAATATTTTCGTAAAACTGCAATCCCGCTTCATTCGGCGCCTCTTCCTCACCGGTTGGAAAAATCCGTGACCAAGAAATTGAGAAACGAAAACTATTCGCTCCCAACTCCTTCAATAAAGCGATGTCCTCCTGATAATGATGATAAAAGTCATTGCCATTTCGTCCCGGATAAATTTCGTCGCCTCGTGATTCTAAGATCGATGCTGACTGATTCTTATAAACTGCCTTAAGACGTCGATCATCTAATGGCAAAAAATCAAAATTTGATGGCTGCCGCCCATCAGCCAGGTAATTTCCTTCACTTTGTGCGGCGGAGGTTGCTCCGCCCCAAAAGAATTGCTTTTCCTGCTTCATCTATTTCTTCTCCCTTTTGGTTCGTATTCGCTTTCATTCGTGTTGATACTTTTATTATAGCGGGGAATTCTTATTTTCATTCCCCCATTTTTGTTCTATTATTCTCAAAAATTGTCTTGATAAAATGCCGTTTATAAAAAAAGGAAGATGACAGAGGTATTGTCATCTTCCTAGAACTTAGTCAATTTTCATGGCATTTCGGTATTCCAGCGGCGCCATCTTCATAGATCGTTTAAACAGACGGTAAAAAGTTTTGTCACTTTCAAACCCTGTCTGAGTAATAATCTCTGACACCGGCAAATCACTATTTATCAGCAGCCACTTAGCCTTATCAATACGATAATCGTTTAAAAAGCTCAAAAATGTTTTGCCCGTGTTTTTCTTGAAAAATTTGGTGAAGTAAAACGAGCTATAGCCAGAAACTGCTGCGATATCCTGCAATGTCAGAACCTCTTGATAATTAGCTTCAACATAACTAAAAATATCATCCAGCTTTTCTAGCACATCTTTCGTTGCCAGCTTGTTCATTTTTTCGGACGACCTAGTCCTTTTCGGAATATCACGAATCAATAGAGTGAGAAGCTGAAAAAGCTGCGCTTTTAAAGCAACGTGATAGCCTAGGGACCACTGTTCTATTTCCTGATTCATCCCTTCAAGTAAATGACGAACAGAAGCTTCTGTCTCTGATTTCCATTGAGGACTTACCGGTTGTAAATCCGAGAGTACTTTTTGAAGATCAGCCTGCTGCTTTCCTGCCAAAAAATACGGTAAATCAAATTGATAGACAAGCCGCTCACTGCCTGGCGAAGCCAACACATAGTGAATCAGACCACCACTAATAAAAGCGATCTCTCCCTCGCTTAATTTATAGGGCACATCATCGATTCCCAATGCTATGGTCCCTTTCGTCACGTAAATCAGCTCTACTTCGCGGTGCCAATGAGGCGTTGTTAGAATATCACCATCATTCATTAGCATTCGAAAAGGGAACGCTGTATCTAAATCTGGCATTTCTAAATAAATCGCCATCCTGTTCACCTCTTACCTCATTTTGACTGAAAATAATGGGAAAGTAAACGATCTTTTTTAATATGCCTGCTGATTGTAAAACTAGTTATAGATCAGTTAATTAGTATCCGAGGAAATTCAAAAAATTTCCCACGTTTCACTATAGACTGCAGTTACTCCTTCGCTTCTTTATGTTTCTTCCTTTTATGATACTCGGCGAGTGCACGATTGAAATTTGCGATCACAGCAGTAATAATTCCCACCCCGATTAAAACATAGATAATCGTAAAAACTTTTCCTAAAGCTGTTTGGGGAGATAAATCCCCGTACCCAACAGTAGCCAATGTCATAACCGAAAAGTATAATGCATCTAGATACGTCATCCCTTCCACATTATGATAAAAAATGGTTCCAATCGTCAGGATAAATAGCACCGCCAACATGATGGCCTTTTGTTCTTCCTGCCGAAATAAAATTTTTAAAATATGCCACAAGCTTCGAAATAATAATGCGAATGCAACCATGAGAATCTCCTCTTCTATTTATACAAAGTATGCTGTCCTTTTGTCGTTTATTTTAGCAGATTTTTTCTAAATGGAACGAAGAATTTAGCAGCTTGTCATCGCTTGAAAGTTCCTTTCCTACTACTTTCTTTTCTAACCTGCTAAACTAAGAATAAAAGGAAGTGTAACAAATGCTGCAAATAAAACGAGCTTACCTCCCAGCAAGTTCCTCAGATGGTTATCGCGTATTGGTAGATCGCTTGTGGCCGCGAGGAAAATCAAAAGAAACGGAAAAAATTGATTTGTGGTTAAAGGAAATCGCACCGAGTCCAGAGCTGCGGAAATGGTTTAATCATGAGGTGGATAAATACGCTGAATTTTCGGTCAGATATCAAGAAGAACTACAAACTGGTTCACCAAAAGAGGCCCTTGAGAAATTAAAGCAGGTGTTGAAAGACCACGAAACCGTCACGCTGGTTTATGGTGCGAAAAATGAGACACAAAACAACGCGCGAGTCCTCTATGAGCTGCTAACAAAATAAAAGTCCTAAAACCAACAATTCTCTGTTGCTTTTAGGACTTTTAGCTACTTAAAAATCACTTCTATTTTTTATTGTAGACTGGAAAATTACTTGACTCTCCATAATTTTCAATCGGTTGAATGGCTTTTAAGCGATCCATATCTTCTTTAGACAATTCAAAGTCTACCTCGCCATTACTTTGTATATGAGCCTTATTTGCTGATTTTGGCAATGGCAGCAAGCCTAATTCTAAGCAATAGCGAATCGCAAGCTGGGGTACACTCACCTGATATTTTTCCGCCATTTCCTTCAGCTCCGGATTTTTCAATAGTTCACCATGTCCGACTGGAGAGTATGCCTCAATTAAGATATCCTTTTCTTTACAATAATCGATCAATTCGAAGGACGTATTGGAAATGTGTGCCAAAACCTGGTTAACCGCTGGTTTAATAGTTGCATGTTGTAAAATATTTTCAACATCATGCTGATTGAAATTCGATAATCCGATTGATCGAACTTTACCTGCCTTATAGGCATCTTCTAATGCACGCCACGCTTCAACATTTTCCTCGTCATAATTCGCTTCTCTGAACTCAGCCCATGGCTGCGGTGCATGAATGATCATCAAATCAATCATATCCAATCCTAGTTTTTCAAGGGATTCGTCGATAGATTGTGAAGCTGATTCATACGTTTTATGTTCCGCGGCGACTTTGCTAGTCAGGAAAATTTCTGATCGTTCGATACCAGAAGTACGAATGGCTTCTCCTACACCACGTTCATTTTCATAAGCTTGCGCGGTATCGATGTGGCGATAGCCAATCTTTAAAGCATCCTTAACTGCTTGAACGGCTGCTTTATCTTCGATCATCCATGTCCCAAAACCGACCTTAGGGATTTTTACCCCATTATTTAATGTATAGCTCTCTTGTAATATCATTGTTTTGTTCTCCTTTCGATGGTTAAAAACTTACACTCTAGCTTCTTTCAAGCATACTCTTTAAAGTAAGCTTGAAGTCAAGTAGTAGCTTCCTCTTAATTGATTGGTTTGTATCGCAACCATAAGGTGTCCTTTTCGATGATCTCAACTTTCTTCAAATTGAAGCCTATCATTGAGGACGGATCAGCCATACTCTTATTTTCAAAAATTGTGTTGGTGATTGGCAGGCCATCTGTGACAGGGGCTACCACGATACTTACCTCATCAACGATTTGTTCTTTTAAAAAAGCCCAATTGATCACGCCACCACCAGATACCATCAACGTTTTGATATCGAACAGCTCAGCTAGTTTTTCTGAAGCGAGTGTACAATTGATTTGTTTCTCGCCAGCAAAAAAAATAGGAAATCTTTCGTTTTCTCAGAAAGGCAAGATAGGCATCGCTCACCTTCTCCGTTAATACCTCAATAACATGCGCCGCTGGTCTTTCAGCATAGTTGACTGTGTTCGTCTGCCAGCCAACTTTTCCAGAAGGATCCGCCGAAACAATATACATCTCCGCATCTGAAACAGCTACATAATCTTCACGAGGATACACTGGCGCATGCTCGTCTAAAACAGGCTCTTGATAGTCGGTGAAGTTTTCTTCCATCGTCACTCTTCCGCATAACCAAGCTTGGCTATGATACTGATCGTTCGTCCTTTCATAGGCGTTACTTCCTATTTCTGTGTAATTTGAACGCATGTAAGGTCCGCTGATTTTTCCATTGATTGAGGTAAGCATGTGACAAACAATATAGGGTCTAGCCATTTGTTCTCCTCCCTAATAAAAAATGAGTTGTACGAGCGATATACTCATCGTACAACTCACATTACTATTCGTCTAATACCTAATTTATATACCACTATGCCTTTAAAGCATGAAAAATCACACATTCAAACGGACATCAAGGACAACTCTCGCCTGTACAAAGTCGCTGTTCACCAAACATTTTAACCAGAAAAGCTAGGCGGAAGTCATAGAAAAACGTCAGTACATCTACACAATCACCGTAAATTACGCATAAATCTTTCTCGTAAAATACTTTAATAAGAACGGGGATGACAGCGTCGTGAACAGGATCACCAGGATAAAGGCCGAATAATACTCTTTGGTCACTAGTTGTGCCTGAAATCCTAACTGGACAATAATCAGCGCCATCTCGCCTCGCGAGATCATCCCTGATCCTACCATCAAACTGCTGTGGTTACTAAAGCCCGCGAGCTTGCCGCCGATGTATCCGCCGAATAGTTTTGAAAGGATCGCTAAAACGGTGATTGTCACGATCAGCAGTAATTGATTTCCGATCCCGTTGAAGGAGATTTCTAGACCAATACTAACAAAGAACACAGGAATAAATATCGCATAACCAATCGCTTCGACGTTGTATTGAACCTCTTTCCAAACCTTGGTCTGACCGATCGCCACACCTGTAAAGAAGGCACCGATGACGGAACTTAAGCCAATGAAATCCGCCAAGTAGGACATGCTTAAGCATAGAATCAACGAAACAATAATCACTGACGATTCCGCCAGCAGTTTATTGCTTAGCCGCATCAGATACGGCGCACCCCAGCGAATCAAGAAAAAGATCGCTACGAAGAATAGTAGTTGTTCAATCAACATAATTCCCAACGGACCGTCACTTCCACCCTTTGCTCCTAAAAAGGACATACTCAAGCTGACGATCAGAACGACTAATATATCATCAACGACTGAGGCACCGAGAATCGTTGACCCCTCCTTCGTATTAATCACATTCAGCTCCTTCAGTACCTCTACGGAAATACTGACAGACGTTGCCGCTAAGATTAATCCAAGGAAAAAAGACTGGTTCATAGCGATATGAAAAATATTTCCTCCGACTGTTCCTAAAACTACCGGGAACAAAATCCCCAACACAGCCACATACATCCCTGGTCGGAAATATTTTCGCAACAGCGAAAGGTCACTTTCGATTCCTGCTAAAAACATCAATAAAATCACGCCGATCTCCGAAAAATCCTCGACCAAAATATCTGGATGAACGACCTTTAACCCTGCATTTCCCAACAAGATTCCGACAAGTAATTGTCCAATCACTGCAGGAATTCCAAACCGGCGTGAAAAATGGCTGGCAATCGTTGTACTGATCAAAATCAGACATAACACACCAATAAATTCCACATTCCTCATCCTCTCTCAAAACATTCATACTGATTAAGAATAGCGAAAATAAGACAGAATGAAAAATGATACGACTGATAAAAGAACAAGTTTCCTGTTTATTAGAGCAAAGTCATAAAAAGAAAAAACTTCTCGAAATTGAGAAGTTTTGATTACTTAGTATGGATCATTCCCACCCTTGACTGTCCGTAGTCTCCTGTTCTTTTTTAGATTCTACATTCCTGTCTGTTTCCTGCTCGATACGGTTTTTAAAATATTGATCCAAATATTTTGACATCTGATTCCCATCAAGCTCGGAAAGATTGGGAACTTGATCGACCTCCAGAGTAACATTGTCCAAACCATATTCTGGTAACTCCCTCTGTAATGCTTGAATACTGGCTCGAGGCAGTCTTTCCCCGGAAACAGTCAAAATAAGCTTTCGTTTTTCCTTATCATAGGTTTGATTTAAGATGACATACTCCGAAAATTTCTCATTTACAAGCTGGTTGATCGCTGATTTGCGGATACTCTCTCGTACCAATGTTGACGCGGAAAAGATACTTGGAATCACAATCAGGAGAGAAATCAAAATTAGGTAACCATTCATCTTACGGGCATCCTTATTGGTCAACCGAGCCACTACTGGAAAGCGCATGAAACGTATACCGATAAAAGTCGCGATGACGATGAACGCGCAATTGATAATAAACAAGTAAGATGCGCCCATAAAGTAAGTGAGATTTTTTGTAGCGATGGAGTAGCCGACGGTACAAGCCGGCGGCATTAACGCTGTAGCAATCGCAACTCCTGGTACAATATTATTACTCCCCTTTTTTCTAGCACCAATAATTCCTGCAAGACCTCCAGCAAATGCAATGATGACATCCCATATTGTCGGAGACGTCCGTGCAACGATCTCGCTGCTGGCATAAGTAATCGGCGAAATCGAAAAATAAATCGTAGCCACAGCCAAACTGACCGCTACCTCTAATAGTAATAGTTTCGCGGCTTTTTTAACAACCGCAAAATCAAAGACAGACAGTCCATAGCCTACACCTAACAAAGGCGACATAAGTGGAGAAATCAACATCGCACCAAAAATCACTGGAAGCGAATTCATGTTTAGTCCGATTGAAGCGATCAATATTGCACACATTAAAATCACCGAATCACTTGTTTCAATCTCAATATCGAAAAGGATTTTTTCGCGAAACTCATCAACTGTATATTCTTGTTTTCCCATAATTTTCCTCCACGCGTTTTCTCTTAGTATTATTTTAGCGTGTAGGTGTGAGAAAGGCACATAATATACTCAATGGTAGTGTTTCTCGCAAGCTCTTGACGTATTAGACTGCTGCTGGCTGATCAAAAATACTTTCTCACCGTTTTCTGATATTGACGGTATCGCTCCCCAAATGTTTTCAGTAAAAACTTTTCCTCTCCGCGGATTTGTAAATCAAATAGTAAAACTGCTGTCAAAGCGGTCAGAATCATCAAAAACTTTGGAAAGACAAAAGCAAAGCCGATATACAGCAAATCAAAGGCGACAAAGGCCGGATTGCGACTAAACTGATAAATCCCAGTAGTAACTAAATTGGTTTTCTGTTCCTCATTGAACCCTGCCCGCCAATTCAAGCCCATCGCTTTTACAGCAATTAAAAACAGCAGAACTCCCACGTAAATCAGGAGTACACCTAGATACCCCCAGCTAGTCGAATTCCTCTCGAACAAAAACGGTGCCACAAATTGAATAGCGCCTCCGAACCCGGTTAGTGCCCTTAAAACGATTTCAAAATACTTTTCGCGAGATCCCCGTTTATCTCCTAATAGGTTCACGGTGATTCCCTGTTTTCGCAAGAGCCACCCTTTTACCAAATAAATCAAATAGAACAGTGCCGCCCCTAGCAACGTTAAATAGTTGATGATCATTTTTTATCCTCCTTCAAATACATGATTCGTTGTTCATATGTTTATTATTTCATATGAAGAAGGACAAGTCAAAAGAAAGTGACAGAATGGCCCCCATTTCTGTACACTTTCTTTTAATATCCTATACTAGAAAATATCAGCAAGTAATACGTATTGATCTATTATTTATCATTTATATACTTTCGCAAATGCTTTGCCGTGTAGGAGTCTTTCATTTTTAATAAATCAACTGGGTACCCTTCAAATAGCACCTTTCCTCCTAGATTACCTCCGCCTGGTCCCATATCGATAATCCATTGGGCATTACTTATAATTTTGAGATTGTGCTCTAAAACAATTAATGTTTTCTTTTTTTCCAAAAGCTTATGGAATAAAAGAAGCAATTTATCAATATCGATTTCATGCAGCCCTGTTGATGGTTCATCTAAAATTAATAAATCAGATGCCTCTTGGTAAATTATCTTAGCTATCTTTAACCGTTGGCGTTCTCCACCGGAATACGTATCCAAAGACTGACCTAGCTTTATATATCCTAAATTGACGTCAATAAGAGCCTGCATAACTCTTGTTAGTCCATCATCGTCAAATAAATTTATCGCTTTATTAACTGGCAATTGCAAGAGGTCATAAATATTTAAGCCCTGCCACCATAAAACAGAAAGAGCCTCAGCGTTATATCTTTTCCCATGACATGCTTCACAAACCTGCTCAACATCCCCCATATAAGCCAAGTCTAGTTTAATGTATCCTTTCCCTTTGCAGATAGGACAAGCTCCTTGACCATTGTAGCTGAAAAGCGATGCGCTTTTGCCTGAATGATGAGCGAATATGCTTCGAATCTTATCGAATACATTTAAATACGTAAGGGCATTTGAACGAACGCTGCCAATTATCTGACTCTGATCTAATATATTTGCTTCAGGATATTTACTTTTAAAAAGGTAGCGAATGAGGGTGCTCTTACCCGAACCGGCTACTCCTGTTACAATTGTTAAGGACTGCTTGGGTATCTTTATTGAAGCTCTTGTAACATTGTGTAAGCTGACCTTCTCTAAGGTATACTGAGAAGAAAATTTCTTTCTTTCTGGATTAATCGTTAGATTAGTAGATAACACTTTCCCGGTCACTGTATTTGACTTCAACAGTTCTTCATACGTGCCTTCAAAGGTAATATGTCCGCCTTTCTCACCAGCACCTGGACCAATTTCGATAATATGGTCTGCAATTTCGATAATATCTGGATCATGATCGACCAGCACTACCGTATTTCCCTTGTCTTTTAACCCCTTAATTATTTTTGATATTCCTTGAATATCTTCTGGATGAAGTCCAATACTTGGTTCATCAAAAATATATAGAACATCACTAAGAGCGCTGTTCAAGTGTTTTGTCATTTTTATTCTTTGAGATTCTCCTCCTGAAAGGGTTGTCGTTGGACGATTAAGAAATAAGTAGTCTAAGCCAACATCCTCCAAACTCTTCAATTTTTTAATTAGATCCTCTAAAATTATCTGAACGGCAGGAGATTTGATCTCTTTGACGAATGTTACTAGCTCAGAAATAGGCATGGTTACACAATCTGCTATAGATTTATTATTAATTTTTGCAGAGCGAACTCGTTTATTTACTCTAGTTCCTCGACAGCTAGGGCATTCTTTCACTTTTAAAAACCGGTTTAACTGTTCAGTATATTTATCGTTTTCTTTTTCAATGAAGTTTTTTGTAATTCTTGGAATAATTCCAACATAATTAGCAGTCTTTGGCCATTTTGCAGATGGCTGAATCGGGGAACTTCCGAGATCATTTAGTAAAAGATCCCATTCTCTTTCATTATATTCCTTAATTTTTTTATCATTATCGAAATTACCAGATTCTGTATATCTAGTCAGACGCCAACCGCCGGGCTGAAAGGTAGGGAAATCAATCGCTCCATCATTTAAAGACTTATCAAAATCAATCAATTTAGATAGATCAATCTGCTTCGTTTCACCTAATCCCTTACACATCTCACACATTCCTTGAGGATTATTAAACGAATATGTCATAGAGTAGCCAATGAAAGGGGTAGCGATTCTTGAAAACAGGAGCCTCAAGCTAGAATAAATATCTGTCACAGTACCTACTGTCGAGCGAGCGTTCCCTCCGATTTTCTTTTGACTAATCACAATAGAGACTGGTAAATTTTCTATTTTATCGACGTTGGGTTGAGCATAATGTGGAAGCAACTGTTGAATATAGCTGGAGTAGGTTTCATTTAATAATCGTTGAGATTCAGCAGCTAAAGTATCAAATACTAATGAAGACTTACCCGATCCAGAAACACCTGTAACGACACTTATTTGATATTTAGGAAATTTAAGAGAAACATTTTTTAAATTGTTTGTTTTGGCTCCTTCTATTGAAATATACTCATTCATGATATTCCAACCTTGTATATTAGAGTTAGGGTTTTAACCTTCCGGTTTTGATTGGATAACCCTAT
>OBUQ01000197.1_pt1 | contig 71678 bp, 67 predicted proteins | sample 1494951 | NCBI WGS metagenome assembly OBUQ01 (sample SAMEA2579938, study PRJEB22360) | human gut metagenome | biome: human gut; feature: human-associated habitat; material: faeces | place: Denmark | collected 2008/2010
ATAGCCCCTAAGGGCGATTGAAGGAATGAAAGTTTCTTCAAAATATATATTACGAGAAGGTGAAGAGATGAAAAAAAAGAGAATGGCAATTTCTTTCTTCATTGGGATAATAATTAGCCTCGTTCTTTTTATAGACCCTATAAAGTCTTGTGCCACTAGTACAACGATGACAATCACTTTTTCTAGTCAAGAAAGAGAGAGAGAGGGTGAGTCAACGACTGATCTACCATTGATTAAACATACAAGAGAAAAAAAGAGAGATGAATCTTTTTTAGCCTATTCAGGTCAGCGAAGATTGCCCACCACTGGGGAAGAATATAATAGTGTTCTGTCTTGTCTAGGATGGACAACATTCCTATTTACTTTGCTCTTTTTCTTCATTGGCAATTATGAACGAAGAAGGAGGGATGGATGTGAATAAAAAATGGGTTTCATTTTTTATGTTCGTAGGCTTTTTATCTAGTACGGTGATTCATCCGGCGATTAGTATAGCCGTTTCACAGGGGACACAGAACTCCCAGAGTCAAACAGAAGCCTCTACTAATACGCTGACGACTATGTCTAGTGATGTGCTGGGAGCGCCAAACGAAACAGCAGATTCTGAGGAAGAACCAATTGTCGAAGCGCAGGAGCAAGAGATTTATGCAGAGAAAAACTATGATGAGCGGGATTTATCAAAAAAAGATGAAGAAAATGGTTCACAACCGTTTGTCCAAGCAGAAATAGATCAGAAAGGGCTAAGTGGAGAAATTCAACGAAGCTCTGAATCCTCCGATGAGTCAACAACAATCCTAGAAAAAGTAGCTTTGCAGACCAAAACGAAAGATACTGGTTGGCAAGAAGTAACGGTATTCAAAGAGAGTACGGACCATATACTGAACGAGTCTAATTTTATCTTTGAACTTAAAGATATTTTAGAAGAACAGGATTACCGATTGATTGTAGATTATGAGATAGAGGTACCCAACGAAGAACAATCTGTAGTAAGAACTATTCATAAAGGGCACATTCTTTTTAAAACAGATATAACGGAAGCTTCTGAAAAAAACACAGAAATCTATGAAGAGAAGCTGCAAACACAATCGACAGCTCAAAATGAGCACCCGACTCGAACACAAGGAGAAATAACTCCAAGAGCAGTAGCTGATGTTGTATATAATGGTTCGGCAGGTACAGGCGGCAAGATAAGTACTTATGTAAAAATACATGGTATAAAAGCCAAAGAAGCATCTATTGAACTCAAGTATCAATTGTACTCCAGTCCAGCATATACACGCTATGCTGTTTGGAGTACAGATCCAAATCGTATCATCAAGCTTTGTGCCAATGTATCTAGTGCTTCACAATTGTCAAAAGCATTGTGGACAGAATTGAAGGCAGACGGCACTAATGTAGTTGTACCGTTTAATAAGAGTTGGGATGATGGTTCTGTTACATTTGGGTCGGGGAAAATGACAAATCTTAAACCAAAAACAACGTATTATGTTTGGCTTTTTTCAGTTCCATCCAGTGAGATAAACATCGGATGGTATCATCCACAAGGAACGTCTACTATTCTGGAAAAATACATCAGGACACCGTATGTTTTCACTACGGATTCTGCAGCGGCGTTATCTATCGCTGCTCCGACTTTTACACAAGCAAGTGCGACGCACAACACGATTCCAATGGTTGGAAAGAACTACACTGGAGATATTTTCCAAACGAGTGGACAAGGGAAAGTGCAGGTAACTTCAAACGATGGAACAACCGTTCAAGATAAGGTGACAAACTTAGGTCATACAATTTCTCAAGGGGGAACCTACAACAGTGCTACTGTGTCGGGATTAACTGCAGGAACACGATATAAGGGAAGAACGGCGATAAAAGACTATGAAGGAACATGGCGTTATTCTCCATGGAGCGGGTATTTTTACACTGCTAATACAGTGAATCAACCTGCAGCTCCAACGCTGAATACACCAAGTGCAGCAAATAACGCAACAGCACAAGTGAGTGCTACCTATAATGTTGGAGATGTGGCAGCACATCCTACATCGACGGATATTCAGATCAGTACTAATAACTCGACTTGGACAACAATTACAGCGGATACAACCCCAGCAATTACGAACAGAGTTTTTAATACTAGTAGCAAAAGTGTAAGTTTTACCCTGTCAAAGCTCAATGCTAGAACAAAGTATTATGTGCGCTATCGTGTTCGAAATGCCAGTAATGTGTGGTCAGGCTATTCAACTGCTCGGGGATTTACCACGGGAGCAATGACATTATCTATTGGAACCCCGACATTCACGCAGACAACAGCCACCCATAATGCCATTTATATGACGGGAACGACCTATACGGGAGATATTTTCCAAACGAGTGGGCAAGGAAAAGTGCAAGTAACTTCTGATGATGGAGCGACGGTTCAGGATAAGGTGACGAATTTAACGCACACTGTTTCTCGAGGAGGAACCTATCACAATGTAACAGTACCTAACTTAGTTGCTGGAACAAGGTATAAAGGTAGAGTTGCCATCAAGGATTATGGCGGAACGTGGAGATATTCAGCATGGAGTGCGTATTTTTATACCGCAAATACAGTCAATCAGCCCGCAGTTCCAACCCTGAATACGCCAACGGCTGCGAACAATGCAACAGCTCAAGTGAGCGCTACTTATAATGTAGGGAACGTAGCTGCTCATCCAACATCAACGGATATTCAGATCAGTACCAACAATTCGACTTGGACAACAATTACAGCGGATACCACGCCAGCAATTACAAACAGAGTCTTTGATACTGTAAATAAAAGTGTGAGCTTCACCCTATCAAAGCTCAACTCTAAAACGAAGTATTATGTGCGCTATCGTGTGCGAAATGCCAGTAATGTGTGGTCAGGTTATTCAACTTCTCGTGAGTTTACGACAAAAGGGGTCCCGTTAACTTATATATCTAATCCGACCTTTAGCTATACGACTTCAGCAAAAAAAATGATTTTGAATGAAGGAAGCTATAATGGTGATATATATGGTGGAGCAACTAATGGGCAGCAAGGAATGCATGTGAAAAACGATGCTGGTGCATGGGTTAGCGTACGCGGAGGTAGTGTGCATCATGAAATACCGTACGGCAGTGGGAAATATGCTGCTGGTGGCTATACATTACCCGATGAATTGATGCCAGGAACTCAGTATCGTTCCCACATATTTATTCGTGATACTGATAATGTGTGGCAAGAATCTTGGCGCTTGAACAATAATACCTATTCCTACTTTTATACAAAAAATGAAGTGGATGGTGTTACCAATGTCACCTATACACCGGCACAAACAGCATCAAGTGCCAGCGCATCAATGGTCGGAGTCTATAAAGTATCCGACTACTCGCAAGGGCAAGCGCACCCGAAAGAATCGGGGGTTACTGATGGTTATGATGGTCAAAAAGGTGTAGATATTCGTATACGTTCTTCCCAAGATACTAATTACACGTCTTGGAAAAGTGTAAAAGCAATAGGAACAGTTGGCTCGCCCATTACTGTTACTTCGCTGACTATTAATTCGACAAGTAAACGGGTTGAATTCACACTCGGACATATGGAAGCAAATACTACGTATGAAGTACAGTATCGTGTGAAAAATGATAGCAATCAATGGTCTGAGTATTCTAGTGTTGTATCCATTCGAACATACGGGATCGCTCTACAAATCTCACCACCTGTTTTCGATCAAGCGACTGCCACAGCCACAAGTATTCAATTGAAGCAAGGGACTTACAGTGGAGATATTTCACAAACATCAAATGATGGGGTCATTTTTACTGAATCCTATAATAACGGAACCAATGACAAAGACTGGACCGCACGGGTGAATAATCTACAACACACCACCACAACAAACGGAACGTACGCTGCCACGATGGTGAACGGCTTGACTCCTGGAACTCGTTACAGAGGGTGGGTGCAACTCAAAAACTTCGAAGGGACTGTTGTTGGACCGATAGGGCAACCGGCCGGTGCTGCAAACGAATATTTCTATACGAAAAATACTGTCTCCAGTTTAAGTACGCCTACATTAAATGCACCTGTAGCGGAAAATGAGGCGACCGCTGAATTTTCAGTGGATTATCAAGCCGCGGGCGATCATCCAGATCAACCTGCAGCCCATCCAAGTAAGGTAAAGGTGTATTTAAGCACCAATGGTGTTGATTTTTCTGAAGTCAGCACTCAGTCGAGTTCTCCATCAATCGATACGTATAATTTTGATACAACGAATAAAAAAGCAACTGTGAAAATCAAGAACTTGATCGCCGGACAATCGTATCATGTGAAGTGCAGTGTTGTTAATCAGGGAGGCGAGTCTGAACAAACCCCTACACGAGCATTTACTACCAATCAACGACAGGCGGGTTTTTATATTTCAGAAACACCAACCTTTAACTTTGGTGTTCAATCGGTCAGTTCAAACGTGATAACCACGGGATTGTCAACTGCTCAAGGAACCGCTGATTTTGGAATAAAGATGGAAAATGTAGGAATAAATTCCAACTGGTCTTTTGCGGCTCGCGTCGCTTCATTACAAACACAGGATGGGAGTAATCAAGAGCTAACAGGCGCACAGCTTTCCTTCGAGAAACAGTTGCAGCACACAACAGATGGTATGAATTGGCAGCCGATAACTCAAGATTTTGAAGGGTTGTCTGAACCAACGGCGAGCCTCCCTGCCAATGATACGACGACTCAATTATGGAAGTCGACGAGTATTGCTGCAGGGCAAGGGAAATTTAGAACAACGATTGGCTTTGAGTCTGTCAAGCTATCTATTCCGGGAAACGTGGCTCAAAAAGGCGCGTTTTACGAAGGGAAGATAGAATGGTTAATGGTAAATGAACCTTAGTAGTTATTCTCTATTTCCCACAAGGAGTATTTTTTCTTTTTATAAATTAGGAATGGTGAGAGTGTTTTTCTCACCATTCCTGAAAGGATGACAAGATTGGGACGCTATAGTTGGATGATCATTTTAACAATAATAGGCATGATCAGCTTAATTGTTTTTTTCTATTTCATATTCAGAGATATGAAACAAATACAGGCACGGAAACTCTCTAAAATGTACTATCTTTTAAATTTGTCATTACTGATAGTTGTTGTTGTATGTGTAATTTTAGCTGTTTACTTATTTTTTGATATACAAAATCAAATTCGAATACTAGAGGAGATTCTGTGAGGTGATAAAAAATTCGAATACTATTATTGACTCATAATATTTTAAATGAACAATCCATACAACAAAATCTACAGAAGTTTAATTACGAAGTATTTGTCTCAAAAACAATGTTTGACATGCTTTTGCACGAAGAAGATCCCTGGAACATTTCCTTTTACCAACTGATTATCCTTAGTGAATCCTTATCGAATAAAGAATTAGAAGTGATCGTCCCGAAATTAAAGGAACGACGCGCTGTAATTTTTCGGAAATACGTATGTGAGCCCTTGAATAAAGAAAAAGATGCGGCAAAAGCATTGGAAATCGATCGCTGGATATCACGAGAAATTGGAATAGATACTTTAAGGGAATTGATCAGTGAGTGCGCGGTAATGAGTACTGCTGAACCTAGTGACTATCTATCTAAAGAAACGTTTGAAGGGCTCATCATGGATTTTACTAAGAATCAAAAAAAATACTTTTTAACATTGTATGAAGCAGATTCTTCTCTCGTCTCACGAAAAGAGCTTTGTCAGTCTATCTGGGGCGTCGAATCTACACGATCCAATTTGGCGCAGCTTTCTGTTTTAACGAAAGCTCTACGCCAGAAACTCATGAATAAAGGCTTTCCATCAGATACTATTGAGACAGTCTGGGGAAAAGGCTATCATTTGAACAAGAAGTTTTATCACATGTATCCTAAGTCTCAGCAGTCATGACCATCAGGCAGTGTCTTCTGGATAGAAATAGTGATGAGTCATATGAAAAAAGAAGAACCCTCGATAATCATTTTTTTGATTTTCGAGGGTTCTTTTACGTTTACCTGCCAGTCTGCTTATCACTTGAGAGGATTTGAAGGCTCGCTTTTTCGTTGTGAGGAAAATGATGTGTAATCGGCGAGACTAATGAAAGAAAAACGTTTACTGAAGCTTATGTTGAGGGAAAATCTCATCTATCAATAAAGGGTAGTTCCTTTTTGATAATAAATATTAGAAAATTTGATTTCTATTTATTTGCATGTATATACCTATTATGAAGCATTTAAAATCCATTATTTTAAAGAGATAATCAAATTATTGGGTTTTAAAACATTGTTGTTTTAATGCCGATGATAAAAGAAAATATTTTAATGAGTGAATTGTTTGTTATAATTGATTTGAGTAGGTTATTACGAAAGGAGGTCACAAAATATGAGGGTGCAAAACAAATTAAAGGTGATAGGAGTTGCTGCGACGGTCATCCTTTCTGCTGGGAGTCTTTTTTCAACTGCCATAGGTTTAGCAGAGACTGAGACGGTTCCTGTGGAGTCAAGTGAGTCATTTCAAAAAATAGCTTCGGAAGAACCGGTGACAAGTTTTAGTCAGGAAGTAGTATCAGAGAGTTTCTCTTCCCAATCTAGCGATAGAATGAACACGGAGGAGTCCAATACAGTAGAAACTGAAGAATCAGAAACGACTGTCGCAGAACAAAGGGAGGTGTCGGAAGAACAACCAGAAATAGAAAGTAAAAGTCCAAAACCTATCCAAACAGGAGATTTTCTAGTAGATGGAGAATCTAGTGGAATTACCTATCAAGGGAATACTTTGGAACTGAGTGGGACAAATGCACTATACACCGTCAGTATGAGTACCCCTGGACAAACGGCTACCACCGATCGGATCGAAGTCACAGGAACCAACGTCACGGTGAAGCTAAATGGCGTGAAAATTGAGTCATCCAGTAACGCCCCCTTCTTAATTAATACAGGCGCTTCCGCGACTGTCGACTTGATTGGTGAGAACGAATTAGTTAGTAAAAATATACTTGCTGGATATGCTGGGCTGCAAAACAACAATACTACTGAGAATTCGCTGGTGATTACAAGTGCTTCTTGCAGCTATGATGGGTATGCTGGGAGGTTGATAGCACAATGTAAAGGTGAATTTGAAGCAGGTATAGGCAGCGGAATTGGCTCGGATAGTTTTGTTGCAATAAACGGTGGGAGTATTGTTGCTAATGGTGGAATTAATGGAGCGGGTATAGGCGGCGGATATCAAGGTAGTGGAGAAGTAACCATAAGCGGAGGTACAGTTCAATCAACTGGGTATTATAGTTCAGATATCGGCAACGGGGGCGGTGGCTCTGGCGGTTTGGTCACCATCAACGGCGGCAGTGTCAAAGCGACCAAAAACAATATCGATCCTGCACCGACAGATGGCAGCGATCCTGTTCACCCCTATAAAGCTGATGGCACGAACTATCAATCGAATCAGACGGTTACCGCTATGAATAAAGACTTTAATGTCAGCGGCAAACACGATGGAGATGAGTCCTTCTACCTCTACCTGACAGAAAATAAACACGTGGTGAAGGTCGGAGAGGCAGAATCCTATATTGAGTGGAAAACCAATCAGTTTCTTGCAGCATCGACCTATACCTTAACCATACCTCAGACAGTCGAACTAGAGGCTAGTGATAAAACAGCGTCAGTTGAACTGAAAAATGACTTTTATCAAGTGCCAGGGTACACCCGTCAAGTCACAGCGAAGCTTAAAGTAGGTTCCTTAGATAATGAGAAGTATTTGACATTAACGGATACCACGGATGCAAGCAAGAGTATTCGTACCAAAGTCGCGTGGGATGAGTTGAGGATGGAAGCAGGTTCAGAAAAGAATGAAAATCAAATTACCTTCGCTGCCCCGATTTTGTCTATTGATGGAGAGCCGATTCGTACAGGTAATTACCGCGGCATCTTGACCTTTGAAGCAGGCTTTAGCAATTAAGGAGGACGATCATATATGACAAAGAAAAAAATCGGACAACTTGCTGGCGTACTCTTTCTAATTGTTGCGGGCATTTTCATTGGGATGAATTGGCAAAACTGGTTCGGTGAGCCCTTAGAGGCACAGCTGACAGACGTCGAATCAGCAGAAGATTGGACAGGCGAACGGAAGGCGGCACAAAAACCTTCTCCTACCATCGACATTCCTGGTTATGAAAAGCTTCAGCTGAAAGCAGATAGCTTGGAGCAAACCGTCAACTTCCACAACCCGGAGAACAATACCTGCTACTTCAAGATTTCTTTGTGGCAAGACCCCGAGACGAAACTATGGGAATCCAAACTATTAGCGCCTGGCAAAGCCATTTACGAGCTTACATTAGATAAAACAATAGCTGCGGGAAGCTATGAAGAGGCGATGGTCAAGTACGAGTGTTTTAGTTTAGAAAATCATGAGCCCCTCAACGGCTCTGAAATAAAAGTAACCCTAGAAGTATTTTAAAAAAGGAGTGAACGAAGAATGAAAAAAATAATTGGAGCAACACTGTTAGCGATCATCGCCGTTGGATTTGGTGCGACAGTTCAGGCAGAAGATGCGACCGTAACCTATGACGTAGCAAGCACCTATACCTTATCTATCCCAGCAAAAACCTTAACAGATACTGATAGAGAATGGGTGATCGGTACGAATAAACATGATATCGCCCCAGGAAAAAAGCTGGATATCGGCTTATCATTGACAAATACAGCAATGGACGATGAAGGTAAAGTGACACTGAGTCAAGATACAGGTACCAATAAATTAACCACAAAAATGACGATTAACGGAAGCACAATTCTCAAAGGAAGTTCAATACTTCAGGCAGCTGGCACATCGGATAGTGGTAAGGAAGAAAAGATCAGCTTCGAACCGCTTGCAGGAAACAAACAGGCGGGAACCTACAAGGCACAACTCAACTTTACAGCAGAGATCAAGTAGGAGGGAATCTAATGAAAAAGCGAAGAATAGCACTGTTACTTAGCAGCTTGACCCTATTTCCGATCGTTGCTTTAGCAGAAGAGCAAAGCACGGAACTAACCGTGGAGATCCCTTCGGAGTATACCTTGACGATTCCGGCGACAACCAAAAATATCCAATACAAGCAAGAAGTGACGGAGCTGGGCACATTGAAGGTTCAGGGGAATCTAGCTGCTGGTCAAAAAGTAAAGGTCACCGCTGCTAAGACACCATTGACATACAAGTCACAGGTCATTCCCTTCTCACTTAAGAATGGTGAGAATGCTGAATGGACACAGGATACATGGACAGAAGCTGAGGCGAATAGCGGCAAAGAGCTCCGCCTAAAGGTCAACATTACGCCACAAAGCTGGGCAGCAGCCAAACCTGGGAACTATCAAGGAAAAATCATCTTTACCAGCTCATTTGAGTAAACGAGGAGGGAACACGATGAAGAAAATATTGCAGGCTCTGTCATTGTTCCTGCTGTGTCTGATGGTCCCTACCTCGTTCTCGCCAAGGGTCTATGGGCAGGATCAGTCCGTGGATCTGACGCTTACCATTCCGGCAGAAGCAGCACCAGAGCTGGAAAAGCTGGTGAAAGAGGAGAAGGAAAAGCTGCGTGACAAAGAGACTTATACCGAGGCGAGCTGGGAGGCCTACCAAAAAGCGCTGCAGAAGGCCGAAGAAGTACTGACAAACACCCCTTACGACGAGGAAAAAGTCACTGCGGCCTTGATTGATCTGAAAAAGGCCGTACAAGGCTTGACTCCGCGCAAAAAAACGAGTGGGGTGGTTCCTGTGAATGCAACCAAACCTAAGGCAAATGCTCAAACAACCACCAGCAAGTATCCAGCCACCGGCATGGCGGTCGATCTGGGGCTGGCGAGTCTTGGGGTGCTCCTTGTTGGCGCAACGAGTATCTTATGGCTGAGCAGCCGTAGAAAGGCAAAGGATTTGGAATGAAACAGTAGTGACTATCTCTGTTGCCGATAATAGATTCGTAGGCACTTTTTAATAGAAGAGACAACTGCTTCTGATTTTATACAGTAAATTTAACGTCAGCTGCCATAACGATATTATCCAATCTCCAGCTCATTCGTTCGGAAACTTTTTCTGGGAATCTGCAAACGAATGTAAGGATTCCGCCAGTATTCAGGAGATTGGAGCTAATGCTTTTTGGAATAATAAACTGACGAGTATAACAATTTCTAGAGTTGTCAATTTAGGTGATAATGCGTTTGATAATAGGGTAATCGATAAGAGAGAGTAGCTCTGGATTGTTCTCCGTACGAAATAAATCTATCTTAAGAGAGAGATAAACATTTCTTTCTTAGGATAGATTTTTTGGGTTATTCGTTGGAGAGTTGTGACCTTTAGATTTAAATGGCAATTATTTCAAGAAAGAATTAGCAAAAAAACTACATTAACTATCTATTAATAAATATTGTTCAAATTATAAGTAGTTGTTTGTTGTAAATATAGAAGAAGAACTTTGCGAATCTAAAATTCGATCAGAGTTCTTCTTCTATTTCTATTAAGTTACACTGTTTTCTTGTACACAAGGTTCAAGAGTTTTGGTTATTTTTAAGGCTTGAAAAATATGTAACTTGTTCACTTTGAACAATAGTTAAACGATTTGAGTTTGGCATCTCTCTACTTTTCTTCTATAAAATATCCATCACAAACGCATAGCAATCAATGATAATCATTCAGGTTTAGGTACTACTTATTAATAAATGAATGCTATCAATTGTCAAAGTTAACTTACACGCACATATTTTTTTAGAACGAAACACAGTAATGTTTTAAAAATTGTGTGGTAAAAAATTCGATCTAAAGATGCGGATGGAAACGATTTCTTGGTATAAATTACCGAACCTATGAAAAAAGATTTACCCTATGAAGTTATCAAAATATACTAAGGTCAAGGCAAGAGGATTATTAATACTTAGCGCTGAGTACTCTACTTTTGTCGAATTATTTTGGGAGGTATCGAAATGAAAAACGATTCAAAATTTATGGATAGATTAACCAATTACATTACCTATAAAATGACTCCTGTTTTAATGAAAGTATTTAATCGACCTACGCTTAACATTATAAAGAACAGCATGGTTAATATCATGCCCTTTATTCTATTTGGAAGTGTGATGCTACTCGTTTCTTTGTTAGGAACTACATCGATGGGGACTGAAAAGCCCATACTTCCATTTCTTTCAAATTATGCGGACTCAATTGGTCTCATGAATTCACTCTCAATGGGTTTTATGACCTTATACTTTTCTGTTTCTATAGGTATTAATTACGCAAATGAGTATGATCTTGATAGAACCAATTCAGCTCTGATTAGTTTAATGGCATTCATTATGATCAACATAGATAAAATTGTGGATGGTAGCATTGACGTATCCACTTTTGGAGCAGCGGGATTATTCCCAACCATGATTACTTCTATCTTAGCTCTGAAAATTTACAAAGTATTCATTCAAAAAAACATTGTTATTCGAATGCCTGATGGCGTTCCGCCAGCAGTAGGTGCCGCGTTTTCTTCACTAATTCCGTTTGCTACAGTGGGAATTCTCTACTGGTTTGCAAGAACAATTCTTCAGTTAGATATTATGAATATTATGAGAACGCTCCTTGATCCAATTTTTAGTGGTGCAGATAATATTATCATATTTACGTTTTATGGTTTCTTTAGTAAATTACTTTGGGCTTTTGGAATCCATGCAGATTCTCTGTTTCAAGGTATCTTAGATCCATTGAAACTGACATGGATTGCAGAAAATGGTGCAGCAAAAGTAGCTGGTCAATCTATGAATCATATTTGGACTACTGCTCTTGAAAGAACGTGCCTATGGACAGGACCTGTTTTAGGATTATTGGTGCTCTTGTTATTCTCAAGACTAAAACATTTGAAAACTTTTTCTATCGCGTCATTTCCAGCTGCATTCTTTTCTATTGTTGAGCCAGTGGTATTTGGGCTTCCCGTTGTAATGAATCCCATGTTAATTATTCCATTTGTACTTAGTGGAACCCTCGGTGCTTTCTTTACTTATGGGGCTTGTCAATTAGGTGTTTTAGCAAAGCCGTTTATTGAATTGCCGTGGGCTACTCCTCCGGTAATTATCGGATTCATTGCATCTGGGGATTGGAAATACATTCTTGCGACAATATTGAATGTTGCTTTAGGAGCATTAATCTACTATCCATTTGTCAAAGCTTTTGAACGTGAAGAGGAAATGAGAATTGAAGGAGAAATAATCGATAAGTAGTGAGAAGGATGAGTGTTACAAGAGCTGACAGCTCTTGTAACAAAGTCACACTATTCGAAAAAACGTTTTCTAAGTTCAATTTCGTTTTTCTTAGTGGTTTTTAAATTTTGATCGAATTGCCTTAGATAAATGAAGCTATATAGACAATCAAGGATATACTGCACTGCGATACTAGAGCTGAATGTCTCCATTTTACTTTTGAGTAATTTAGCTTCATTTATTCCGGTATAGATACTATAATCTGAAATTTTAGCTAGCATAGTATTTTTATCTTTTGTGATAGAGATAATTGGTGTGTCTGATTTCTTCAGTGCGTGAGCAATTTTTAATGTTTCTGGATTCTCACCGGAATGAGAAATCACTATGGCAACATGGGAATTGTTTGAATTAACTGCTTGATGTAGCTGTTCAGTATAACATGACTCGAGATGAATGGGAGTCCCTAATCGAATCATTTTACTTTTGAACTCAAAGGCTGATGCTTGAGAAGATCCTTGCCCATATATGTCAAGGTATTTAGCTGTGTGTATCGTCTCTATGATTTTGTAAAGCTGTTTGACATTAAACTCTGAGCGAACTTCGCTAATAGAGTTTTTGTACACATAAAAAATATTGTCAATGACAGTTTCATAAGAATCTCCTTTTTGGAAAGGAAAATTATAATTACTTTTCGTTGGAAAGGATTCGTTGTCTGCGAGCTCTCTACTGAGTTGGATTTTAAAATCAGAGAACCCCTTAGTAGAAACTTTTTTACACAATCTCATTATCGTAGAGGGTGAACTATAAGTAACTTTCGCTAACTCCTGTATGGTCATATTACAGACGCTATTTCCATGCTCTAAAACATATTCAGCAACAAATGTTTCTCGCTCAGAAAAATTAGAATGATCAGATAATTTTGTAAGTAACATTGATTTATCCTTTCCTGATAGACTCAGTGATAATGCGCAACTTAAGTATACCTTACATTTTGAACCAGTGTAAGATGACTAGAAATTAAAAATCAAAGAATTAGGATTCATGATCCTTATAGTAAAAATCAACATTCAAATATAAAAAGCATATAAAATTTTTGGAGGAATTAAAGATGGTCAGAAGATTGATAAGTAGCAGCAAAAGTGAAATAAGAAACATGACCGCTTCAGAGCTTAAAACATCGATTTTAGCAAGCGAAGGAAGAACAGTATTATGTCAAAATTTTATTGGGCATAGTCTCTGTGAAGGAACTACGAATGCTGAGATCAGTCAAGCTTTTGGAGCAGACATGATTTTCTTTAATGGGTATTCTATGAAATCAGATGCCGTGCAAGAAGGGTTGATTGTCGAGGAATGGGATGAGATCAGTCAAGCCTTTTGTACGAAACAATATCGTTTAAAAGAAATGAAAAAAATTATCAATGTACCTCTAGGAATTTACTTGGAATGCGGAGCAGGTGATGACAGCACTACATCTACATCTCCTGAAAAGGTTTTAGTCAATGAAGATAGAGTAGCATCGAAGGGAAATCTAGAAAAGGCATTACATGAAGAAGTAGATTTTATTGTCTTAGCTGGCAATCCTGGAACGAAGACTTCTTATGAAGCAATCGTTAAATCAACGAGATTAGCAAAAGAAGTTATCGGGGACAATGCACTTATCTTTGCAGGAAAATGGGAGGATGGAGTTTTTGAAAAGGTCTTGGGAGACCCACAAGTCCCTATGGCTGAGCATAAAAAATTTGTTAAGGAATTAATTGATGTGGGAGCAGATGTTATTTGTTTACCAATGCCAGGGTGTCGGCCTGGAATCAACGTAGAAGATATTAGAGAAATAACCACATACGCCCATACTTATAAACCAGGAACATTGATAATGTCCTTCTTAGATTGTTCTGTGGAAGGTGCGGATGACGATACGATTCGTCAATGTACATTGTGGTCGAAAATGACAGGTGCGGATATCCATGCCATTGGAGATGCAGGGTTAAGTGGGATGAGTTCACCTGAAGGGATTTATACAATGTCTATTGCATTGAAGGGTAGAAGATTAACCTTTAGAAGATTGGGTTCTGGTGCAAGATAAAGAGAAAGGGCGTGTTTTTGTGAACAAAGAAAGAATTTTGTGTCCGTCTATGATGTGTGCCTCATTCTCAAATTTGGAGGAAGATACACGCAACTTAGAGAAGGCAGATATTGATATTTTTCATATAGATATCATGGATGGTACATTTGTGTCAAATTTTGGGATGGGAATTCAAGATTTGGAATTGATTCGTAAGGCAACAACTAAGACCATTGATGTTCATCTGATGATAACAGAGCCTTCTAAATATGTTGAAATGTTTGCAGACATGGGTGCAGATATTATTTATATTCATCCTGAAGCAGACCTCCAGCCTGCAAGAACACTTTCTCTTATTCATGATAAGGGAAAGAAAGTTGGGTTGGCAATAAATCCAGGCACATCGATTGAGACAATCAAAGAATTATTTTTCCTAATAGACTATTTAATGATTATGACCGTCAATCCAGGCTTCTCTGGACAAAGCTATTTGGATTACGTCAATACAAAAATTGAAAAGGCAGTATCTTATGCTGAAGTGTATGATTTTAAAGTGATGGTAGACGGTGCGATATCTTCGAATAAAATAGATGAATTAAGCAGTATGGGTGTGAGTGGCTTTGTTTTAGGAACCTCAGCACTTTTTGGCAAAGAGGGTTCTTATAAAGAGATTGTTAATGAATTAAGGCAATAGTTGAAGGGGTGAGTGAAATGAGAATTGCGATCGGAAGTGATCACGTTGGTTTTGAATTGAAGCCAATGATTAGTGATTATTTAGAAGAGCTAGGTCATGAAGTAAAAGATTTTGGATCCTATTCTACTGAAAGGACAGATTATCCAATATATGGAAAAAGAGTAGCTGAAGAGGTTTCAAGTGGTTCATTTGATCTAGGGATACTTATTTGTGGAACAGGTGTGGGAATCTCTATTACAGCAAATAAAATGACTGGAATTCGTGCGGTGGTGTGCAGTGAACCCTATTCTGCTAAACTATCTAGGGAACACAACAACACAAATTTTTAGCTTTTGGTTCAAGAGTTGTTGGGAGTGAACTTGCTAAAATGATTGTGAAGGAATGGTTGGAAGCTTCTTTTGAAGGTGGTAGACATCAGAATAGAGTAAAAATGATTTCCACTATTGAAAAAGAATAATATTGTGTTGAGGTAAAGTTACATAGTAGCCTTACCTCGTTATCTAAAATAGTTGAATGAATCGTTAGGGCAATGAATCCCTAATAGAAATGTGAGTATGATTGCTATAATCATGTTGATGGTGATGAAATAAAAGAGTTTTTTCCAGATTACTATCGCGATGATAGATGATAATAGAAGAGAAACAGATTTTGTTCATGATAAAAGCAACGACATATCACGAGTCCTACTAAATTCTTTTATGGATAAGAGATAAATGTATTGTTTATGATGGTACGATGAAAAGCATGGATAAACATTGAGAGCTGATGGAAAAGAAAACTTTAAGTCTAAAGGATAGTCCATTGATCTATTATTTATCGAATGTAATATACGGTTAGCGTATTTAAGAGCTCATTCGCGAGGAAAGAAGACTGGAAGAAATAGTTGATAGAAAAAACGAAACGACAGTATGAGCCATTTATGAAAAATAATGATATTTCGCAACCTTTAAATTCAAATTTAGTAAAAGTTACCGTAATAATGATTTCAAGTATATTTCTAATAGACTTGAAGAGTTGGAAGAAAGAAATGAGCAATCGAAAACTAAAAAAGCGTTCCTGGTTCAAAACAAAAATAAAAAATTTTGATTTTATGATTGTCAAAAAAGATTCAGGGGATGTGATTGAAGTGGGGAATTTAGCTAGGGATAAATGTGAAACAACCTAAGAGTAAGGATAAGAAGTGGCGTACATAACCTATTGTATGTCACTTTTTTTTAAAAGATGATATTCTTAAGTTACAACATTTTTTAAAAAATGAATGCCGTTCATCTGTTTTGGACGTTTGCCAATAACTAACGCGGTGCATTCCAACAATTAAACACGGCTATAAGGAGTTGCTTATCGATGAAAGAGAAAAAAGAGGAACAAGCATTGGTTTTCTTGCCGTTAGCGGCCAATGGCAAACCGCAGCATCATGGATCGGAAAAGATCGGCTGCCCCTTTTGCGATTATGCAGAAGAAGAGAACATCCTGAAAAGGGAAAAGGAAATGCTATGGATTCTCAATAAATATCAGACCTTACAGGACACGTTCCAAACCATCATAATCGAGAGCAACGATCATAATAAGGACATCTCGACCTATACAAAGGAACAAAATCGAGAATTATTTGCTTTCGCCTTCGACTGCTGGACAAAAACGAAGAACGATCCGCAATTCGAATCCGTGCTCTTTTATAAAAATCATGGACCTCTATCTGGCGGCAGCTTGAAGCATCCCCATATGCAAATCGTCGGATTAAAGGAGATGGATGGTGAGAAAAATATTCATTCTGGGAACTTTACAGGAATCTCTGTTCTCTCAGACAAGAATATCGAGATTAATTTTTCCACCATGCCGGTGATGGGCTTTTTAGAGATCAATATCCTAGTGGATGCTGAAGCTCCTGAAGCCATTATTCAATTAGCTGATTTCATTCAAAAAACAGTTGATTACATATTGAACACCTATCATCATGGACGCTGTGATAGCTACAATCTTTTTCTGTTTGAAAAGAACGGCAAATACATCGTCAAGATAACCCCTCGTTTTATCGTCTCACCATACTTTGTCGGCTATTGCTTGGCACAGAATTTCTCAGAGGAGCATCTGCTCGCTTTGGGAGAAGAGTTTAGGGAGAGTATAGCGAAGATGGAGTAGAGCAAGAAGTAGTTTTTCTTAGTTCATTTTTCGCTAGCTTGCTCCTAGTTAAATAGTTCAAACGTATTAAAAAATCAAATATCTAATGTTGCTAAGCGATCAATATCATTCATTCACTCTTTATGCTTTTTATAAAGAGTGAATGATTTTTTTTGAGATTAGAGCATATTCATTAATAAAATTTCAAATACGGTCAATAATTTCCAAAAAAACATCTAAATTTATATTTGGATTTGGTTTGCTTATTAAACAGTGGCATTACTCCTAAATACATCATTACGTTTGAGGAAAAGACGATATCAGAAGAAAATCACGGAATAAATTGACAAAAAATGAAATAAAATGGAAAATAATGATTGTAAGCGGATGCGTTTTATGCTATGCTCTGTGTGTAGAGAAAAGCTAGGAGGAAAAAAGATGAAATTAGCAACGAGAATTAATTCATTCTTACCGATATACGGGAATGATTTGACGAATGTTTTTGGTGCCTTTGATGAGTTGGGGATCGAATATGTAGACTTAAATTACCCAGAGCATGTCAAAGACATTGACGCGGTGAGCATGAAAGAAACCCTCAGTGAGAATCATTTGAAGCTTAACGGGGTCGCGCTGAGATTTCGGAATGAGTTCATTAATGGTGAGCTGGGAAATGCGGATGTTGAAGTTGCTAAACAGGCATTAGATTTGTGTAAAGACGCAGCAGATTATTGTCGGGCAGCAGGAGGAAAGGTAGTTACGATTTGGCTTGGCTTTGATGGATTTGACTACAGCTTTCAAATTAATTATCAAAAAGTATGGAACCAGATTCGAGATGCCTTTATCGAAATCGCTGATTATGCACCTGATTTACAGATCAGTATCGAGTACAAGCCCTTCCAGCCAAGAGCATATGCTTTTATTGATAGCATGGGTGTGACAGGAATGATGCTGAATGATATCAATCGTAAGAATGTTGGTGTGACCCTCGATTATTGCCACATGCTGATGAAGCATGAAAATCCTGCTTTTGCCGCAGATATTTTTGGAGGCCAAGGAAAGCTTTATGGAGTCCATCTTAACGATGGATATGGATTGAATGACGATGGCTTGATGATCGGTTCAGCTACACCATTTAAAACATTAGAATTTTTATACTATGTGAAAAAGCATGATTTTGATGGGGTTATTTACTTTGACACCTTCCCAATCATTGAGCATGCGTCAAAAGAATGTAAACAGAATATGAAGATGATTCATTTATTTGATCAAATCATTGATACTGTAGGCTTAGAGTACATCCAATCAATTATCGATCAAAACGATGCAGTAGCAGCGAACGAATTAATGACCTCGTTTTTCTCTGTTTCAACAAAATAGAAAATCAACCAAAAAGGAAGTGGAAAAGATGGATTATAAAGCAATGGCGAAGAGTATCTTAGAAAATATTGGTGGTTCAGAAAATGTCGCAAATATGACCCACTGTGCGACTCGTTTACGCTTAACATTGAAAGACACTTCAAAAGCTGATGATCAAGCCGTCGAGAATATCGACGGTGTGATCAATGTCATCAATAAAGCAGGACAGTATCAGCTTTTGATCGGAACAGAAGTTGGCAAACTCTATGATGAATTCGAACCATTAGTCAAGGGTGAGAGTACCGCAGACAGTACGGAAAGCAATGAATCCTCAGGCAATATTATCAGCAATATTTTTTCAGCAGTATCAGCAATTTTTGCACCGATTTTACCTGCGTTGGCTGGTTCTGGTATCTTGCGCGGCCTATTAATTTTATGTGTTCAGCTTGGTTTTATTGATGATGGAAGTGGAACTTATTCCATTTTATATGTCGCGTCTATGAGCGTGTTCTATTTCTTGCCAGTCTTGTTAGCGTTTACTTCAGCACGACGCTTTGGTGCCAGCCCATACATTTCAGCACTTATTGGAGCAGCGCTGATTAATCCTGATTTCATCGGCTTAATGGGGGATACTGGTAATGGCGCAACGACGAGTTTCTTCGGTATCCCAGTTGTTCTAATGAATTATAACTCAACGGTTGTACCGATCATTCTTTCCATCTGGGCATTCTCTTACCTGTATAAGTTTTTGGATGCTAAGGTACCTGAAACATTAAAGTTAGTTGTTATACCATTAGTTTCATTGGCAATTATGGTTCCTTTAACAGTTATTGTTATTGGTCCGATCGGTGTATACAGCGGGGAAGCTGTCGCAAATGTTGTGAACTGGTTGATTGAACGCAGCAGTGTTCTAACAGGTATCCTTGTTGGCGGCGGTTGGAGTGTCCTGGTAAGTTTAGGGATCCACTGGGCTGTTAATCCAATTATGATTAACAACGTTTCTACTTACGGCTTCGACTACATCGTACCATTTACCTTTGCGTGTAACTTTGCAGTTATCGGAACAACGATTGGTGTTTATTTCAAAGCAAGAGATAAAAAATTACGCAGCTTCGCTTTGACAGGGTTAGTAACGATTGCCTTGTCAGCGATCATTGAAGCAACGTTGTTCGGTCTATTAGTTAAGAACAAAAAATTATTCTTAGCTCAAATTATTGGAGGAGCGGTTGGCGGTGCCTATCTAGGCTTAATGAAGGTCGTAACCAACGCCTTCGTGTTCGGGAGTGTAACGACCTTTCCAGCATTTGTCGGAGACAACTCTTCAAACTTTATTCAAGCAATGATTGGCCTGCTGATCTCGATGGTTGTCTCAGCTGCTCTAGCCTTCATGTTTACCAATAAAGATGAAAAGTTAGCATAGAAAGCAGGGAGTAAAAATGGGACTATTTAATAAAAAAAGTATAGTGTATGCGCCAGTAAATGGATCGGTTAAATCAATCGAGAAGGTAAAGGACGAAATGTTTTCTACCAAGGCGTTGGGTGATGGTTTTGCGGTGGAGCCAGTCGATGGAACGATTGTCGCACCGATCGATGGGACGGTAATGTCAATCTTTCCTACTAAACACGCGATATCCTTGAAAACGAAACAGGGCTTAGAAGTTTTGGTTCATATCGGCATTGATACAGTGGAGCTGAATGGTTCTGGTTTTACCATCAAGGTAGAAGAAGGAGAGAAAGTAACTGCTGAAACAGTATTAGCGGAGGTAGACTTTAACTTTTTGGAATCGAAAGGCAAAGATACAGATGTCATGGTGATTTTTACGAACCTGGATAAAAAGGTCTTAGAACTTGAAGAAGGCCAATCATCTAGCGGCAAGGAAATCGGAATGATTAAATAATGATAGAGAGAGGGATTCTTTTGGACAGCAGGTTAATATGTCCTTCAATGATGTGTGCGGATTTTTCTAATTTAGAGGTAGAAGTGGAGAACTTGGTCGAGGCGGATGTAGACATCTTCCATCTCGATATCATGGATGGTCGCTTTGTTCCGAATTTCGGAATGGGATTACAAGATGTAGAAACAATTCGTAAGCTAACGGACCGACGAGTAGACGTCCACTTAATGATTGATAATCCTGGAGAATATGTTGAGAAATTCGCGGATATGGGGATTGATATTATTTACTTTCACCCTGAATCAGACAGTCATCCTACTCGAACGATTGATAAGATCAAACGTAAACAAAAGAAAGTTGGTCTTGCCATTAATCCGGGAACGAGTATCGCGATGATCGAGGAATTACTACCGTTGACCGACTATATTATGGTGATGACGGTTAATCCGGGATTTTCTGGTCAGGTCTATTTAGATTATGTTGATCGCAAAATCAAACGTTTAGTTTGTCTGAAATGCAATCATGAGTACCAAGTGATTGTCGATGGCGCACTTTCACCTGAAAAAATCGAAGAATTGAGCCAAATTGGTGTTGACGGGTTTGTATTAGGAACCTCAGCGCTTTTCGGGAAAGAGAAATCCTACAAAGACCTCGTGTCAAATTATAAATAGGGGATGGGAAAGAATGAAACTGGCAATTGGCTGTGACCATATCGGTATTGAGTTAAAACCTACTATTATAGAGTTCCTAGAATCATTAGGACATACCGTGCAAGATTTTGGAACAATGAGTGCCACGCGAGTCGATTATCCAGACTATGCACAGGCAGTTTCCAAAGCTGTCGTATCTGGAAGCTGTGATTTGGGCATTTTGATCTGTGGAACAGGCGTGGGCATTTCTATCGCGGCAAATAAGGTAAAAGGCATTCGTGCGGTAGTTTGCAGCGAGCCATATAGTGCGAAGCTTTCGAGAGAACACAACAATACCAATATATTGGCATTTGGTTCACGAGTAATCGGAGCAGAGCTGGCAAAGATGATTACAGAAGAATGGCTTAATGCAGAATTTGAAGGCGGTCGTCACCAAAAACGAGTGAAACGAATGAGTCAAATGGAAAATCTATAACCAAAAAAACGGGGATGCAATAGTTGATTGCGTTCCTTTTTTTGCAACAAAAGCAGGTCTTTAGTTAAGTGAGCTATTTAAATAACTCAAAAGGACTTGCTATTAGAATCAGCTATTTCAAATGATGGTGGTAGAAAAAGTATGATATAATTTGAAAAAAAGTGAGTATAAAATAAATACTCACATACTATGGAGGTCACGATGATACCTTACGAAAGACAAGAAAAAATATTGGAAGCGTTACATAGAGAAGAAATCATAAAAATTGAAAAACTACAGGAGATACTACCTGAAGTATCGATTTCAACTTTGCGAAGAGATTTAAAAGAATTAGAAAAAGCTGGAAGAGTGGAGATGTTGGCAGGCGGAGCAGTTAAAATCTGTTCAACAACCTCTGAAATACCCATTGCGACAAAATCCTCTTTGTACTCTAAAGAAAAAGAAAAAATTGCGACTTTAGCTGCTAAATTTATTCATGAGGGCGATGTCATTTATTTGGACTCTGGTTCGACCTGCACAGCATTATTAAATAAAATCATTCATATGAAAATTACGATCATCACGACAAATACTAGTGTGTTTAATATCCAACAAGAGACAGAGGCAGAAATTATATTGTTGGGCGGCAGATACAACCCAGTGATTTCTTCCTTGAATGGACCCTTAACAGATTCAAATATTCATACATTCAATTTTCAAACAGCATTTTTAGGCGCTAACGGGATAGATGCCGAAAAAGGTGTGAGTACTCCAAATTTAGTCGAGGCAAACAAAAAAAGAGAAATACTAAATAATGCAAATACAGCCTACCTATTGTGTGACAGTTCTAAGTACAATAAAGTAGCTGCGGTTAAGGCGTTTGGAACAGAAGAAGTAATCATTATATCTGATGCAAACGACGAAAAAATAGGAGAGACCACAAAGATACTTTATCCTGATGGGACAAAATAGACAGTGGAGAAGTAGTTTAAGTTAGTAGAGTATAAATGAACACCTGTATTTTGATAAGCTAGCCTTATTTAGGATTTAATTATTTTCCTGTCCTAGATAAAGGTAGCCTATCATTGTGTAGGTGTTTTTTATATTTGAAAAAATAATCTATGATCGCTCGAAAAAAATGTATGGTTGTCTGACTATAGATTAACCACTACCCCGATGCAGATAAAAAGTGAAAAGATACGATGTTAGTCGTTGAGATACTACGAATAGATCATATAGTTTTCTTCAAAATATCTTTTCAGCAATGTCTTCAATGCCTCATCCAACGACAGTTCATGTTCACTGTCATAGTAAGGGCTGGTCAATTGATACCAGCTATATGTTAAGTGCGAAATAAGCACAGTTAGATTTTCATACTCACTGTCTGGAATATCCTTTCGCATGATACCAGTCTTTTTTAACGTGAGGAATATATTGAGATAAAAGGAGGTCAGTCTTTTTCTAAATTGCATGAGTTTTCCATTCATTGTAGGAAACTCTTCGTGGATGTTCACGATATACTTGTAATAATACATATTCGTATTTCGGATTTCTTGAATTTCTTTAATTGAAGCCTTTAGTAAGTCAAATGCATTGTCCTCTGTAATCTTCGCGTCCATAAAGTTGAAGAAATTGTCATAAAGCTCTTCTTGAAGACGTAACATAAAATCTTCTTTTTTTGGAAAGTGATAGGTCAGATTTCCTATGGTAGTTTCGGCGTGTTCCGCGATATCTCTTAAGGAAACGGCACTATAGCCTCGTTCCTTAAACAACTCTTTAGCACTTAAATATATTTTTGTTTTAGTATCCGCCATGGAGAACCCCTCTTTTTATGTACTTAGCTGTTAAAACGGCACAATAGCTTTTTATGAGATACAGTATACACCAAAAAATAAACGATTGACATCTTTGTTAGTACAGTGTACTATAAAAGCGTATACAGTACACTGTACTAAAAATGAGAAAAGGAGATGTCGTTATGGAAATTCGAAAAAGACCCCCTGCACAAGATGTTGGAAGAATTCTAGGAGGTGGCATGTCACCAGAAGATTTTATCAAAATGATGGCGGAAACAGAGATCAACTTGGAGACTTTTGACAAAGTATCACCAGAAGAAGCGCATGATTTTGTAGAGGTATGTGAACGATTAGGTGACAATGCATATAGCTATGCAAAAAAGAATGAGGAAGCCGGACATACAGAAACAGCAAGTGAATACTATTTTAATGCCAATGCACTCTATCGTTTGGGGGATTATGGGATAAAAAATTTTGATGAAGAAAAGTATCGCATTTACGGCAAACTTGTGAGTAGTTTTAAGCTGCATAAAAAATTAGCCAAAAATGAAAATGTTCAATACATCGAAATTCCTTATGAAGGGAAATGGATGCCAGCCTACCTTGCGCTACCTAATCATGCAACGAAAGATACACCAGTCGTTATTTGTGTGGTCGGTGCGACAGGCTTTAAAGAAGAGAATTTTGTCATTGCCAAAACAGTGGTTGACCGGGGATGTGCAGCGTTGATTTTCGATGGTCCGGGACAGGGTGAATGCAATTTGAACAGGGAACTCTACTTAACTGAGAACAACTACGATGGAGCAGTCTTAGCAGTTGTTGATTATCTAAAGGAAAATCCCGCCGTAGGAAACAGGATCGGGATCATGGGAGTCAGTTTTGGTGGTTACTTAGCTACCAGCGCAGTTTGTCGCTATCCGAATGAATTCGCTGGATTAGTAGTTAGAGGGGGCTGCTCACAGCTTGATCAATTGACCATGCATACCTTTGCAGGTATTGATCGGTTCTATCTGTATAATTTCCTTAATAAATTTAACGTAGAAACATTAGATGAAGCAGCAGAAATTTCTCACCGCATGAATTTTGAAGCGGACTTGAAGAACATCACATGCCCAGTGCTTGTAGAGCACACAGAAGAAGATCCTGTTATCGGCATAGAAGGGGCGAAGACTATCTACGAAAAGGTCTCAAGCACAGATAAAGAATACTATGAAATTGAAGGAAACGTTCATTGTGGGAACAATGAAGCACAAAAAACTTGTACGTATGGTGTGGATTGGCTACTTGATCGACTGATGGACTAATGAACACTTTAAAGTTCGGTTTCTGATTGAGTGAAAGAAGTGTAGAAAAAAAATTTTTAATTAATAAAAGCTCTACCATTTCTTTTTGTTTTACACTAGTATTTGATATTATTCGTTGTTGTATAATATCGTTTGAAGTCGAAGATCAGAAGAATCGACAAGCTGATCGGTTCCAATACACGATTTTGCCAAATTAGACTAACCTATTGTGTACATTATTTTAAAGACATCGACCTATGAACCATGTTTCGGTTCATAGGTCGATGTCTTTTTCTGCGCGAAGACTACTAGCTATGATTTTACACTGATTCCTTAGCTCTGGTAGAGTCCAATAAAAGAGCAAGAGATTGATTTTGAGTGATTTCAGTTAGTGAACATAAATAAAAAAAGGGCTGCCAGCCGCCGAAGCGACTGGCATAATGAAAAAGTTTTAGGTTGAGTACACTATAGCGAGCTTAGCTTAATTGAACCTTAAACAGAAATAATCGCTTGAGGGAAAAATTAATTTTGAAGATTCCACCTAGGCGTATGCTAGTTTTAAAATTTTAAAAATACTGTCTGTAGAACTTTAGTCACAACGTAACCTAGAAAAGAGGGCTATTATGAACCATCAAGAGGAATGGAAAATTCTCACAGGTCAAGAATAAAATGAACTTTGGAAAATCGTCGACCAGCGATTCTCCTTTGAACCAGATTATTCTGCAGAAGATTCTCGCTATACCTTGAAGGAGCCTTACGATCTCTACAGTTGTAAGGGCGTAGTTGCGATAGCTAATTCTGATCCTAAATGGCGAGAAACGATCCAAGATATTTTTTGTACCTGCTTAAAAGACCAAGAATATATGTATGTTTTGGATTCGCAACATACTTGTTACATGTATTATCCGCAGGTAAAGACGCGGAAAGAGAAGCCAACATTTATTTCGGATAAAAACTATTACGATGGTGGATACTACGCGTATTTTCCAGAGTTCTATCCTGACGGGGATTATTATTTGTTCTTTTCCAAAGATTTCTCTTGGGGATATTTGACAGATCCATGGCGACAACAAATTTTTGTCTATGGCGAACAATTAAGAAGAGAAATTCGGAAGAAAGCCCATTATTTGGGGGGGGGCATTGATTGATTCTAGGGAAGAGGAAAGCAGGTAAATCAATAAATTGTTTCCTCGCGAAAGAAACAATGTTCCATTCGATGCAATCATCGCGTCTCAAGAACGTTGAAGTCTTTCTTGAGACGTTTTTTTATGATGCGAATTCAAAAGTAAATACTCTATTTTTGTATATATTTACAAAAAGTATATACAATAATATATACAAAATGGAGGTGAACATTGTGGGAGAAAAGAGCTATAAAATCAGAAGATCAGGTAATATTGATGTGACCACAATTCCTGCCGAGGTGAAAGAGCGTCTAGGTGTTGAAACTGGTGGCGCAATCAGCTATATCTTTTTAGAAGATGGGACAGTGAAGATCGTAAAGGCAGAAGAGAAGGTTGATATTGATTCGATCGTGGATGCTGTGATGGATCAATATGAAGATGCGATTAAGGATTTAATTGAGCTATGAATTATTTAACGGTACGAGATATTGTTAAAATCAATGCAAAATTAATTACAAAGACATCAAAAGGAGAAATGATTGGTGTCAGAGATGTAGTCGCGCTGGATAGGACTGTGGAGCAACCGAAGCAGATTGTTTTTGGTGAGGAGCTTTACCCAAGCATTTATGACAAGGCTGCTATCTTGTCGATCAATCTTGCGAAAAGACATCCTTTTCAAAACGCGAATAAACGAACCGCACTTGTAGTGATGATGACATTTTTCATGATGAATGGGTACAAAACGACTTTTAGCAGGGAAGAAACTGTATCACTGCTTCTTACGATTACGACGAGTTCTGTCGAGTTTGATCAATTAAAAGCAAACGTTGCTGGCTATCTAAAGGATTCTGGGAAAGTTATAAAACAATAAAATGGTTACACCAGCCTTATAAGCTAGTTACACAGCTTATAAGGCTGTTTTTGCTATAGAGGCAGTGGTATTAGTCATAGTCCGCATTTTGATTATTTGTATAGGATGTTTACATTTTATGTGTAATCTATTATTATATAAGTATATACAAATTCCAGGAGGCTTTGAATATGCCTAAATACAAAGAGATTGCCATTGCTCTAAAGAAAAAAATCGTGGAAGGTGAGTTTAAAGAAGGCGAGCTGCTGCCAGATCAAGAAACGCTAGCGAAGATGTATCAAACCAGTCGGGTAACTGTTCGAAAAGCGATTCAGCTGCTGATCGATGAAGGGTTGCTGTATACGAGACGTGGCTCAGGGACCTATGTCCGAACGAATATCAAACAGAACAATAAAGATGTTACTCAAATTAATAGCGTGTTTGGGACTTCTCTTCAGGAGGGTGAAGAGGTCACAAGTAAAATTATTCGTTTCGAAGTGCGCTTTCCCACAGCCTATGAAGCAGAATCCTTGAAAATAAAACATACAGATCCTGTCTATGATATTAAACGTGTCAGATATGTAAAGGATGAAGCGAAGAGTATCGAGACCTCTGTCATGCCTTTGAAGTATGTAAGAGACTTGGATGAAGAAATTTTAATGGGCTCTATCTATAATTATGTAAGAGATGAATTAGGTTTTGTTATTAGCGCGGCGCAGCGTGTGATCATTGCTTCGAAGGCGAATGAACTAGACAGTGCAGAGTTCAATATCGAAGTAGGAGAACCAATACTTGAAACGAATCAGGTCGTGTTTTTTGATGACGGAACGCCCTTTGATTTATCTAAGACACGATATCCCTATACATCAGGGAAAATAGTCGCGGATATAAACTAAGAATCCAGAGGAATGTACTTATGTATTAGGTACATTCTTTTTTTATTTTAAAAAATTAGTATACACAAATTTAAATAAGTGTTTACAAAAACGTTTACAGGTGGTATTATTCAGATAAAGTTAGCGCGTAGCTTTAAATAAATTTGGAGGGAAACGAATGAATGAGGATAAAAAGCAAAAAAGAGAAGCTTTGATGGGGAAATTTGTTTTGACAGCGCAGAAAATTGGAGACCAAGTTTATTTGAGAACTTTACGCGATTCCTTTGCTACGATCATGCCATTATTCATTTTGGCCGGGATTGCCATTTTAATTAATTCTGTTGTGTTGGACCCGACTGGTTGGTTCAAAGGCTTGATCAATGCAGATACGATGGCGACAGCGCAAAATTGGGGAAACATCGTTACGAATGCTACATTGAATATTACAGGGATCATCTTGGTGATCGCGATCGGCTATTTCTTAGCGAAAAATCGAGACTACGAGAATCCAATCGGTGTCATTATCGCGGTTGTTCCAGCATTTTTGACATTACTGCCAATCATGATCGAGACTACGCCGATAGATTCCGAGACCGCTGTGAAGATTAATGGCGTCATTAGTTACGGTAATATTGGCTCAAAGGGTGTCTTTGCCGCCATCATCACTGGATTATTAGCAACGGAACTGTATATTCGCCTGACGCAATCGAAAAAATTAAAAATCAATTTAGGGGACAATGTTCCACCAGCAGTCGGAAAATCATTTAATACGATGATTCCATTGATCATTGTTGTGTCACTTTTTGCCTTTGCTTCGTTTTTGATTCAGTTGACCGGTAATGATTTTATGTCAATCATTGAACGATTTATTCAAGAACCATTGCGTGGTGTAGGGACCTCTTTATTTGGTTACTTGTTCCTAGTTTGTCTTGGAAACCTGCTGTTTTCTTTTGGTATCCATCAATCGGTGGTTACAGGACCGATTCTAGATCCATTGCTGATGGTGAATATGAATGAAAATATGGACGCGGCAGCTGCGGGACAACACGCGCCACACATTATCAATTCAGCCTTTCACCAAGTTTATGGCGCTTTAATGGGCGGGACCGGTTCAACGATTGCCCTGGTAATAGCGATCCTACTATTTAGCCGGTATCGAGCATACAAGGATTTGTCGAAATTAGCTTTAGGGCCCAATCTTTTCAATATCAATGAACCTGTGATCTTTGGGTTGCCGATCGTGTTTAACTTACCGATGATCATTCCCTTTGTTTTATCACCCATTGTTGGAACCGTTATCGGATATCTGGCGACTGCTGCCGGATTGGTCAATCCGTGTGTGGTCACGATACCGTGGACGACGCCACCATTTATCAGCGGCTTTTTAGCAACAGCCGGGGATTGGCGGGCGATTCTTGTTCAAGCAGTCATCATCGTGGCCTTGATCTTCTTCTATTTGCCTTTCCTGAAGATCAGTGAACGAGTGGCTCGTGCAAGCGCGGAGACTTCAGCTTCCTAGGTTCTTTAATAAGAAAAGAAACCGAGGAGAACAGAGAGAATGATTCAAGATGGGAATGAGAGAATGGTAGAAAAGAAATTTCACTGGGGCGACTCTTCATCAAGTATGCAGACAGAAGGTGCTTGGAATGAAGGGGGAAAAGGGCCCTCAGTGTATGATATACGCGAGGCGGGTGAGCAGACATCCGACTGGAAGCACGGGATTGATCGGTATCATCGCTACGAAGAGGACCTTGATTTAATGAAGGAAATGGGAATGAACTTCTATCGTTTCCAAACCTCTTGGTCACGGATCAATCCGATGGGAGACGGGACCTTCAATGAGGAAGGATTATTGTTTTATGATCGATACATCGACGCGATGTTGGCACGGGGGATCGAACCAATGCTGTGCTTATACCACTTCGACATGCCGCTGCACTTAGCGCAGAACTATGAAGGCTTCATGAGTAAACATGTCGTAGAGGCGTTTGTTGAATATGGGAAAAAAGTGATCGATCGCTATAAAGGCAAAGTGAAGTATTGGGTCACCTTTAATGAACAAAACTTATACGCCACTCCGTTAGCACTATTGTATGGAGGGACTTTAACTACAGAAGATACTGCCGAAAATATCCATCAAATTGCTCATAATGTGATGGTCGCTCATGCTAGGCTTGCGAATTACATCCATGAGACGACAGATGGTGAAATCGGAGGAATGTTAGCCTATTCGAATATCTATCCAGCAACCAATGATCCCAAAGATATTCTAGTCGCAAGAGAATGGGACGAGTTTATCAATCAAAACCTATTAGACGCCTTTTGCGGACGTGGCTATTCTAGACAGGTAAGGACTTTCGAGAAGCAACGAATGAACCTAGAAATCTCAGAAGAAGAACTCGCAGAAATAGAAAAAGTCACTAGTGATTACTTAGCCTTCAGTTACTATTGCACAGGATCGATCAGTCATAAAAACATCCCGTCAGATGTGGCACCCAATTATTATTTATCATTTGGAGAAGTTGAAAACCCATTTGTTTCAAATAATGAGTGGCAACTGAGCATTGATCCTCTTGGATTCAGAGATATCATAAATAGGATGTACCAAAAATACCATGTACCGATTTTTCCAGTCGAAAATGGTATAGGGACGAAGGAAGAATGGGATGGCAGAACTCAAATTCAGGATGACTATCGAATTTATTACCATGAGACCCACATTCAAGCGATGAAGGATGCCATAGCTATCGATGGCTGTGAAGTGTTAGGCTATCTCGGGTGGGGATTAATTGACTTGCCAAGCTCTAAAGGCGATATGGAAAAACGATACGGCATGGTCTATGTAAACCGAGGCAACCATGATTTACGCGATATGAGACGTGTCCCTAAAAAAAGCTTTTATTGGTTCAAGGAATTTCTGGAAAAGGAACAGGAAACGATTGATCAGAGAAAAATGTAATTGTTGATCGACCTAACTATTCCATAGAAATTAACCGCTGATTTGACGAAAAAATCAGAATGTTCGTAAGCAAACAAAATTGGCGAGTATTGCCTACTAATATTACTTAGAAAGGAATGGAGCACACAAGCTGCTGATTGTTCTGACTAAAGTTCAATCGTCTTAACGGATGATTGGGCTTTTTTTGTTGTAACGGAGTTCTTCACCAGAACAATTGAAAGGTAAAAAAGCTCTTTGTATACAAGAAAAACTACCGTTCAGGGTTGTTTTATAACCGTTTAAGATATTTTAGAATCGTTTTTTAATAATAAATTCTCTTTTGTTTCTAAATATGATATTTTTATATTGGTTAATAATAATTATTGTAATTTGTTTTAGGCATAACAATGCAATCCAAAATAAACTGTTTTTGAAAAATGATGCCGACAATTTCGTTTCTGAAGAAGTGATCATACAAGAAGGCAAGACAGTCGTGCAAAAATACGAGTATGACAGCCTGGGTCAAGTGACTCAGATGACCGTTTTAGATAAGAATAAGAAAAATGAACTGGCAAGCTATGCCTATTCCTATGATCTAGCCGGGAATAAATTAACCAGTACAGAAACGATTAACGGAAAAGAACAGACCACTGACTTTACTTACGATGATAACAATCGTTTGTTAAGTATGAAAAATGACGATCAAACCATTAAGTACGAATACGATAAGAATGGCAATCGGGTGAAGCAAAGTGGAACCGATGAAGTGCTGGATTATATCTATGACACAGAAAATCGCCTGCTTGCAGTAAAAGACAATAAGGGCTTACTAATGGCAGCCCTCTATGACGGCGATGACAATCGCGTATTTACCGCCAGTCGAACAGAAGATACGACCGCGTACCAACTCTTTAAACGTCAAGAGAAAAAAGGCAAAGGAGCTTCTAAATCTACTTCGACGACTAGAAGCGGTCAAGATAGTCGGAAATCACCAAAAACTAGTCCAAATGGAGAGGAAAACTCCCTTTTCTGGTATGGTTTTACTGAAAATGTGATTCAAGGGCTATCAAGTCTGCCAGAAACCGTCGGAAATCTGTGGATGAACGTTTTCGATACTGTTTCACGTGCTTATCACCAGAAGATCGCGAAAGACCGCGCGAACGAAGAAGGGATCGTCGTGAATCCACCAAGCCTAGGCAATCGACCAGGTGAAGGGGAAGTAACCTATTCTTCTGAAGTGAACGAAGTCTTGATCCCCTACACGACGCGAGAAGATACGTATAACTACTATGAAGTACGAAACTACGTCAATGACGTCAATCAGGAAAATACGCAAGTCCTTCAAACTTATGATGACGAAATGAAGTCTCGAGAAACTTACACGTACGGAAACGAACGACTCAGCTACACGAACGAGAAAACAAAAGACGAGTACCAATACCTGACCGATGCACGAGGCAGCGTGACAGGGATGATGAAAGACGGCGAACTCGACAGCTCAAATAGCTATTCAGTCTTTGGAACACCAGAAGAAGTGGACGAAACAGGCAATCCATTCGGATATACAGGTGAAGCCCAAGACGTCACAGGGTATAATTATCTAAGAGCACGCTACTACGATAGTCAAAGCGGCACCTTCCTAACTCAAGACAGCTATGAGGGTGAAGAAGACAATCCGTTGAGCCAAAATGGCTATACCTATGTAGAGAATAATCCGATCAATTATGCCGATCCGACGGGGCATAAGAAGAATTTTTTCCAAAATTTATGGTCTGGCGTGAAGAAGACGGCGAAAAAGGTAGTAAATAAAGTTAAGTCAGTCGCCAAAAAAGTGGTCAATACAGTCAAAAGAGTTGTCAGCAATGCGTATAACACGGTTAAGAAGGTAGCTAGTAATGTTTGGGGTGGTGTTAAACAAGCCGCAAGTTACGTTTATAATGGCGTTAGAAATACCTATAATTCCGTAAATAATTATTTCTCTGGAGCAAGCAGCGGACGAACAACCTATGGTCCACCATATTATGGAAGTGGAGCAAACATGATTTCTGTAGGAGTACCGAATAGCTACAGCAATATGACTTATGCTCAGCAAATGGCTGCTCAAACTGCCTATCGCCAGCAACGACTCAACTTAGAGTATCAGCAAGTTACAGGAAGCAAAGGAAAACCGAAGACTAAAGAAGGCGCTAATTTACTCAAAAACTGGGGAACAGCTCTAAAAAATACCCTGACTAAGTTCTGTAAAACAGCTAAAAAGGTAGTAAAAAATAAGGTACAATCTGGTGTAGCATTTGGTGTAGGATTTATCACACAAGTAGTTGAAAATAACGGAATTAAAATTTCTCCAATTTCTAGATTTGCTATGTGGACGGACAAGGATTGGATTAAGAAAAATCCAGCTTACAATAAAGGTGTATTTTTAGGAAAACTATCTGGTTTTGCACAGGCCGCAGTCGAATATACGGCGGCTGCAGCAACATTCACAGGTGGAAATGCAATCAGTTTTGCTGCATCGCCATTTACTGGTGGTGCAAGTCTGTCACTTTCACCAGCGTCAACTGCACTTGCTGCCGTAGAAGTAACACATGCAACAGGTGTTTTAGCAGTAACTATTCAAAATATGAAGAGTGGGAGTAATTACAGTAGTTCTGGGAAAAATAGTAATGGCTCCAAAATAAAAGGTAATGACGTAGATTTCAAACAAAAATCTGTTGACAAGGCATTTGGAAAACATAAACAAGACTTTGGTAATTATTCTGATGGAAGTAAAGCAAGCGTCAATTCATTCACCAACGATGTAAAAAAATTAATTGACTCTGGAAAACAAAAATCAGGTACATGGCGTGGTACCAAAGGAACACATGTTTATGATTCAAAGACTAAGCAATGGGCGTTTATCAATGAAGATGGATCATTTAATACAGCATTCAAACTAGGAGAAGAACAATATAAACATTTAATTAAAACAGGAGTGGTGAAGTAATGAGATTAGTAATTACCCTAATGACAGCACGAAAAATTTCAAACGAAAACCGTGAAAAAATTGAAAAGATTTTTTCTGATGAATTTTCTTCCAGACATAAAATATTTGAATATCAAGAAGAGTCTTTTTTTGAATTAGACATCGACTTATTAGAAGTGAATTTTTCTAAAGAAACTATTTATGACAGTATAAATATACTAATAAATATTTGTGAAAAAATTTTGACTGATATTCAAGATGGAATAGATTTTATAATTGCGAATGATGATACTTCTACTGAAGTCGACAAATATGTGAAAGATTGGAACGATGTAAAAGACTTTGGGCTATTTATTACCCCAAGATTAATTCCTAATCTAAGACCCTTTCGCGATTCTCAAATAAGCAAAGCTTATTTGAATTTTGAATATACGAGCTTTGGTTGTATTTTTTAATGAGTGCAATGAATAAGCTATATTTCTTGAAAGCCTGTAAATAAAAGAAATTTTTATAAAAATGAAGCCCCTAATATTTTGAATATCAGGACCTTAAAAAGTGAAAGCGATGAAAATTTCGAAATAAGGTAGTTATGTAGATAAAAAAAGCAGTGGAATTATAGGTGATCAGAACAGGATGCTAATATGAAAGAACCAAAAGTAAAAGTTGGGTTCAGTCTCGAAGAATCGAACTTAGAGCTTAAGTATGTAACTAAAAGAACTGGAATGAAACCGCATAGATTTCATAAATTTTGTTGCGTCATGAAGGGATAATGATCTTGTGTTAACTAAAATAGCAAATTGAAAAAATAGGAGACCCGTATGCATTGTTATAGAATTACAAAATATGATCCTAAATATCGAAATTCTAAGGGACACTATACAAAGAATGAGTGGATTTCTGTTGGTGATATTGGGAGAATTTATGATAGTAAAGAATTTACACTATCTGATTACTTATCTGTCGAAGAGAAATATTTTGAAGCTGTAAAAAATATGATGGATGAAATGAAAGTAGAAACGTTAAAAATTAAAGAACTTGAGAAAAGTCATTATGTGAGTAGTAATGAAGAGGATTCTGATGAACTGAAAAAAATGTATGATTTACTCGAAGAAGAAATGACAATTAAGAATTGTGATGTCGCTTTGGTAATAAAATTAATTTTGCGAGAAATCGTATGGGCGAAACTTGTGAGTAAGAGTTTTGAAGTTCATTTTGGGTACGATTATTACATGTATGTTTGCTCTAGTAAAGTTCTGAGAAAATCAATTGTACAAATAACCAAAAATGGATTGTTTATTGAAGAAATGAGATCACCGTACCTCTGAAGGCGAGAATTGTTCCGTTTTTCTTTTTATAGTTATAACTGAAAAAATATAAATAACCAGTCCGAATCGAAATAGAGACGCTCCTTTCTTAATGGAAGTCACATCTTTCTTTTGGAAAGAGAAGTAGAATAATATGACTTTTTTTAATCGGGGTCGTACAAGTAGATACTGCATATGATTGGCATTTAGAAAAGGTGTCAGTGTTATAAGAAATACCGACACCTTTTCTCTGTCTTTCTAAAAATTTATTTCAGTAATTGAGTGAAGTAAGTTTGGAAAGGTAAGCATAGATAACTTAAGTAAAATAACTTAATAAAAGGAGTTAAAAATTTGAATAAGAATAAAATCATTTCCATCGGTTTCGTTTCACTTGCCGCACTTTTGGGCGTATCACTGACCTTTTTTGGAAATTCTATATTTGTCATTGGAGTTTTCAGTTTAGTGCTGTATGTCTATTACTCTTTTTTAATCGCTCCAAAAAATAAAAAATTTATGAATGTAAAACAGGCCCTTCAACATTCGGATATTTCGAATGAAGAGCTGTCTGAGATGACAACTATTGATCCAGAAAAAATCAATTTACTACGGGTAAACAATGAATTTAGTGAGCAGGAGATTGAAAGTTTAGCTGTAGCGTTACAGGTGAAAGAAGATAGATCTGCACAAAGGAATGGCAAAAGGGCCCTTATGATCGTGGTTGTTATAATCGCGATAGTTTGTCTTGTTTACTTTCTATTTGGCGATAATACTCCCTGAAATAATTTTTTTGATTTAAATAGAGAAGCAAATCAGAGTTTGGTTTCAAGATAAGAAATTGAACTCTGATTCTTTATATAAGCAGCTCTACTAATTGCAAGCGATGATGATTTTTATTGAGTACTTTTTTTCTGATTAGGTTGAAGAGAATGAAAATTCCTGGGAGGTTTATGAATGAAGAAATCCGTATTCCTTTTATTAGTGTTGTTTGCTACTTTAAGTGGCTGTTCAGCGAAGGAGGAATCCCCTCCATCAATAATCACTCATGTCGATCAAAGCAACAGTTACATTTAGTATTAACGACGACAGACTATATATTGACATGACCAAAGAGCCTGATCAAACTTCCGTCGTCAAAACATCAAAGGAGTTAATATAGTGATAAAGATTAAAAAGCGTGCAAGTTGTGTAAGTTTTTCGACAGCGATTAAGGATTTTTTTGTTGGTTATTTTGATTTTAAATGTCGAACAACGCGGGCGGGATATTGGTGGGTTATGGTGGGGTATCTTATTTTATCCCTGTTATTCATTCCTGTTGGTGTGTATCAATTCGTGAGTATGATCGATATGATCCTTCGAAACGTAGATGAGGAGCAAGTTATTCTATATGTTACGAACAATATAATGACGATGATGCTTGTTGCACTAGTAATTTACTTCCTAGTCTTTTTTGTCCCGAGTTTGGCGTTGCTCACAAGACGCTGTCGGGATGTTGGATTAAAGGGTCGAGGCTTTTTCATATTATGGATCGTTTCATTAGTATCAGGTTTATTGGCTGCGATGGATTTTCTTCTTAATATAGCTCTTGTTTATTTTTCTTATCGATCTGGAGCGGATATTATTTTTGTCTATCTAAATTACGCGATCGGGCTATTCTTTTTTATTTTAACGTTGCTCCCTACGGATGCATTAACTGTTAATAGCAATCATTCGATCGTGAGATTTTTCTTTAGACCAAAGCATGCGCATGAGAAAGATCAATCGTTTTCTAACTAAAGGTTTCTTTTTTTTTAATGAATTTAGTGCTAGAATTGAGCCAGAGTCTTTTGTATTGGGGGAATTATAATGAAAATAAATAGCTTTCTCGCCTTTGGACTCTGTTCAGTGTTTTTATTGTCCGGTTGTAGCTCAACGGCGGATAAGGATAAGAGCGCTTCGGAAAGTTCTGTTGAAATCAAGGTAACGGCGACATCCGATAGCACGTCTTCTACTTCAAAAACGCGAGATGCTCGCTCTTCTGAGACAGAAGAGGCGCAAAGTACTGAACAAACGAATCCTGTTAACAATAGAAGAGTTCAATTGAGCGATGCGCAAAAAGATCAAATCAATCAGGCTTTTCTTGAATGGGCAGGACAACGTGCAGCGATAGGAAATATGGCGGTGAGTGATTGGTTCTTTGATCACGGGGCAGCTGGACACGGTGACTGGTATGCGAATACCCCTGATGGGCAGGTTCAAGTTCAAAACAATAACATGCCTGGACTAAGTGCGTTTCCTATCCATGCGATTGGAGGCTGCATTTTTTACACGGCAAAGGATGGCGGCGTCGGCAAGCAAGAATTATTTGCGGATTCTTTTGCGGCGAACTATTCTGTAAAAATGGATTTCACTCGTCCCGTCAGCAAGTATTTACTAGGGGATAACGGTGTGGTCTATGAATTGAAGACAGGTAATGGCACACCAGTAAGTACGAATACAGGCTTTGGTGAGTACGACGATGATGGAAGGCAAGGAACGTATACGCCGGATGTAGATTTTCAAATCTCAGAAGATCATGCGGCACAAGAAAAGCTGCAGGAGTTGCTTCGACTTAATTGATTGAAGTCGAAGGTTCTTTGGAAGTGCTACCTGTTGTAATGGATAGGTAAAAAGCGAAACGATCAGCTAGATGATTAAAAAAGGTTGTTCATTTTGGGTGACGATTGCCCAATAGAGCAATCTTTTTTTGTTTTTAGAAAACGTTTTTAAAAACTTGTTGACTTTTTGTTTGAGAGAATCTAAAATGAGGTTCATAGATATAACGTCATATAACGTTATACGAAAAAGGAGGAATTTTGGTGGACGTAAAAAAAGTTGTAAATGAGATCATCGAGAAGAATGGGGGAGAATTATCGGGTATTTATTTCGTAGCTTGTGGTGGTTCGCTGGTTGATATGTATGTTGCGGACTATTTCATGAAATCTGAAGCTTCGAAGGCAGTTACAGGTCTTTATACTGCAAATGAGTTTGTACAAGTTGTGCCTAAGCGATTAGATGAAAAATCTGTCGTAATTCTTTGCTCACATGGTGGAAACACAGGAGAAACGGTAAAAGCAGGAGAGGTTGCACAAAAAAGAGGAGCACACACGATTGGTCTCACGCATAATAAGAAGGCGGAGCTATTGAAGGTTTCTGATTACAGCTTCCTATATGAATGGGGCGGTGATGCACAGGTTCAAAACAATCCGATGGCGATTATCTTGGATTTGACAGTCTCATTGCTTCATGGGACTGAGGGCTATGAGGCGTTTGAAAAATTTCGTGAAGGAATGACGATCATTGATACGGTAGTGGATAATGCGAAGCAACAGGTTCAGGATCGGGTGAAGGTTTTTGCGGATAAGTACCAAGAAGAAAAAATGTATTACATTTTAGGCAGCGGACCTAGCTATGGCCATGCCTATGGTTTTTCGATTTGTTCATTGATGGAGATGCAGTGGCTGGATTCGACCTCGGTCCATTCGGGAGAATTTTTCCATGGTCCGTTTGAAGTAACAGACAAGGATACAATGTTCATTTTATTAATGAGTCAAGGACGTACACGAGTATTAGATGAACGAGCAAAAGTTTTTCTAGATAAATATGCGGAAAAAGTTGAAATTGTTGATGCAAAAGAATTAGGATTAGATTTAATCCCAGATGAAGTTTCCGAGTTCTTCAATCCAATTCTGTTTTACAGCGTATTGTCAGAATATCGTTCTGCATTGGCTGATAATCGGAATCACGATTTAGATGTTCGACGTTATATGGGAAAAGTTGATTACTAGGAGGAAGCAGCATGAATGTTTTAGGTTTAGGAGATAATGTTGTTGATAAATATGTAAACCTTAAAATCATGTATCCTGGTGGAAATGCGTTGAATTTTGCTGTCTTTGCCAAAAAGCTTGGCCAAGACAGCAGCTTCATGGGTGTTTTCGGATCGGATGCAGAAGGAAGGCACGTATTATCTGCGATTGAAGATTTAGGTATCGAACATAGTCACTCCCGCTTTGAGTTAGGTGAAAATGGTTGTGCCCGTGTAGAGATAAAAGAGGGCGATCGAATATTTTTAGGGAGTAATGAAGGCGGTGTCACACGTGAATATCCAATCCAGCTGACACAAGCGGATCGTAGCTATTTAGAGCAGTTTGCCTTGATTCACATGGGGTTATATAGTCATGTCAATCATTTATTGGAAGAATTAATCGATCTACCAGGGAAAGTCTCCTATGATTTCTCGGATGATTTTTCTGAGGAGGAGATCCTGCGAGCGATTGATAAAGTGAATTTTGGGTTCTTTTCAGTGAGTCATTTGTCAGAGGATGAGACGAAGGCCTTCTTGAAAAAATATTTTACTCCTAGCAATGAGGTATTGATCGCCACTAGAGGAGACAAAGCAGCCATTGGCTATGATGGTCAGCATTATTATGAAGTGAATCCTGTTTTGAGAGAACCGGTAGATACGATGGCAGCTGGGGATTCCTTCCTAACGGCCTTCCTGATCCATTACTTAAGCGGTGAGGATATTGCTTCTGCGATGAAAAAGGGTAATGAATTTGCGGGAGAATCTTGCATGGTGGAAGGCTCTTTCGGCTATGGTGTTTCTTACGAGTAGCTTGTTTTATCAAAGGGCATTTGATACTCTAACAAAAGAGAGATAATCCAAAGAAGTGAGGATCAATGTATGTTAGATGCAGAAGCACAGGTGCCTTTATATAAGCAATTAGAGGAAATCATAAAAAATAAAATAAGTAGCGGAGAGTACAAGGAAAATGAGAAAATTCCGCCAGAGCCGGAATTGACAGAAGTCTATTCTGTCAGCAGGATCACTGTTCGAAAGGCCATTCAAGAACTGGTGAAAGAGGGCTATTTGATCAAAAAGCAGGGAAAGGGAACCTTTGTCAATCAACACAAGGTCTTCCGAAAAATCGAATATGTAATTGGCTTCAGTGAAAGCTGCCGCGCGAATGGATTCACCCCGAGCAATCAGCTCTTAGAACGAAAGATTATTCCCGCGACTGCCGAACTGGCTAAGAAACTCCAGATCAATGTTGGTGATGACGTCATCTATACAAAACGGAAGCGTATGGCTGATGGCACGCCCATCCTATTGGAGAATAATTACTTTGATAAGCAGCGTTTTGAGTCATTGTTGACAGCTGATTTGACAGGATCACTGTATCAGTTATTGGCTGAGGAGGATATTTTGGCGATCAATCCAGGTGAAACGATCCTTGAGCTGGCAATCGCAGATGACCAATTAGCTAAGGTTATGGAGGTAGGGATCGGTACGCCCTTCTTTTATGTGAACACGTTGATCAATGACCAAAATCATCAGCCTATCCATGTTGGCCATCAGTATTATTTAGGCGAAGTGTATAAATTCAGCTTGTAGGCTCTCCGTAATTAGGAGTGAAAAAATTGCGTAAAATTCTCCGTTCCAACGCCATTTTCGATGGCGAAAACCTTCCTTTTAAAGGCTATGTTGCTTTTAAGGGGGAGACGATTGAAGAAGTACAGAGCGGCTGGGATTATCAGCATCTAGTAGATGAAGAGACTACCGTTCTAAAGTATGATAATTCTTTTGTGATGCCGGGCTTGCACGATAACCATGTGTTTTTTAGTGGATATTTAAGTATGCATGCAGGAGTAAATTTAGAAAAGACAAGTTCTGAAAATGAAGCACTGCAGATGCTTCAAAATGAGCTTGATAAAAAACATGGACAGCCTGTTTATGCCTATGGCTGGGCACCGCAGGATTGGGGAACACTGCCAAGTCAAGAAACATTGGATCGTCTGAACTATCCAGGACCGATAACTGCTATCGCGAAGGATCGGTCCTATTGCTGGATGAATCAGAAGGCGAAAGATCGTTACGGCTTTCAAGAAACTGAAACGAGTGCGGAAAGTCGTTTCCGCTTAATCAAAGAAATGTTGGCGAATCAGGCGTTGATCCAAGCAGTGTACCATGAATTCGAGGAGCTGCTGCTTTCGAGAGGAGTCGTCTCAATCAAGGAAATCGTCTTTGATACTGCTGATTTTTTAAATAACATAAGTTATAGAAAGCTGATGACGACCTTCTATCTTCAATCAGTGGAAGAGCCGATCTCGACCGCTTTAGTTCAAAGCTATCAAACCGAGCATTTTCCAGAGAAGGTTCGCTTTGGAGGAGTCAAGATGATGGTGGATGGTGTCGTCGCAGATGAAACAGGGGACATCACTGGGTCCTATGCCTCGGGGAAGAAGGGCCCAACAATTGATTATCCAGCATTAGCAAATGAAGTAAAAAAATGGAATGAACGATCAGTTCCTTGTTGTTTGACTACAGAAGGGGATCGCGCAGGAGTCGAAGCCGCGAAAATACTTAACCAATTTGGGAAGCGCTTACCGAAAGGCGTGTATAACTCAATCAGTGATTTAGAGATGATTACAGCGGATATGACTAAAGAAATGTCTGAAGGAAACATCGCTGCGGAAATCTATCCTCAAATTTTAGGATTGAACCCTTCTTATCAGGAGGCTTATATGCCAGAGGTTCTTCTTGGTGAGGACGAAGCTTTTTTCAATTATCGGCTTTTGCATGAGGCGGACATTCTACTGACTAGCGGAACAGATTTGCCGTTATTCATTACGAATCTGCCAGAATCCATTCTTCGCGCCTGCTTCCGTCGTTTTCCAACAGGAGCTGAAACGTGGAAAAAGGAAAATGGCGTGTCAGCGCTAGAAATATTAAAAAGCTTTACGAAAAATGGGTTTGTAGCAAACGGTCTATTAGACTATGGTGTTCTGCAAGCAGAGAAATCGGCCACATTTGCTATTTTTGACCAAGACCTTACGACTGAGAATTTTAATGAGGTTGCGGCAGCCGAAACAATCATGACCTGCATTGATGGTGAGATTGTGTATAAAAAAGATTAATTTGTGGAATAACGTTATGATACGATATAAGGAGTGCGGAAGAAATGGAATTAAAAAGAAAAAAGTTTGTATTTCCCCATAGCTATACATTGATATTTCTCTTAATTATTATTGCAGCGTTACTTACGTGGTTTATTCCAAGCGGGCAATTTAAGACGGTTGTTGAAACGATTAATGGGATGGAAAAAACAACGGTCGTACCCGGTACGTATCATCAGATTGATAAAGCGGGCTACGGACAAGGGATTAGCGCCGTGTTAGAAGCTCCTGCAGCGGGAGTAATCAATGCGGTTGAAGTTGTTGCGTTTGTTTTAATTGTAGGCGGCGCTTTTGGAATCATTTTAAAAACGGGTGCCGTAGACCGTGGATTATTTACATTGGCACAATCTTTAGGAGATAAAGGAATTTTAGTTATCCCTTTATCTATGATCCTCTTTAGCTTAGGAGGATCGACCTTTGGGATGAGTGAAGAGGTTATTCCGCTATTTGCGGTCTTCGTTTCCCTGATGTTTTCTTTAGGCTTTGACTCAATGACGGCAATTCTTATTCTATTTTTAGGAACGCAGGCGGGGTACATTGGATCGACGATAAATCCATTCAACATACTGATTGCTCAAGGAGTAGCCGATGTACACGGGAATCCTCTTTTGGTCTATCGAGTAGTCTGCTGGGCGGTAATCACACTTATTTCTATCCTATTTACCATGCATTATGCGAAAAAAGTCAAGGCCAATCCAGAATCCTCTATTGTTTATAAAAATGACCAAAAGGTTAAGCACAAGTTTCAAAATTTTGAAGTGGACAAACCATTTAGTACGAGTGATAAATGGATCATTGGCGGCTTCATTATTGGGTTGATGATCATGATTTGGGGCATCATCGCGCAAGGCTGGTATATGGTAGAAATCTCAGCATTGTTTGTAGGAATGGGTCTTTATGCCGGGCTTGTCGCTAGGTTTAATCAGAAAGAGATCGCCGAGGCATTTGTCGAAGGCTGTGCGGATTTTGCTTATGCGGCGGTAATTATTGGTTTGGCTCGAGGTGTGCTAGTCATTTTGGAGAACGGAATGATTATTGATACGATTTTGAATTGTTTGGCGAATCTTTTAGGCGGCTTGCCGAAATTTATGTTCTCAGCGATTTTATTGATTGCGCAAGTCATCGTTACGTTCTTTGTTCCATCCTCCTCGGGAGCCGCAGCGTTGACAATGCCGGTAATGGCACCGCTAGCAGATTTGGTTCATATTAATCGTGATGTCGTAGTTTTGAGTAATCAATTTGGCAACGGGCTGATGAATTTGATTTCACCGACTGGCGGAGTGTTGCTGGCAGGATTAGCCATAGCGGAGATCAATTTCTCTAAATGGTTGAAGGTTGGGTCCAAAATATTTGTCATCCTCTTAATTGTTTCTGCTGTCTTGCTTTATATCGCGACGTTGTTGTAAAGAAAAGAGCCAATCATGTGTTGAAGATTCATCACATGATTGGCTCTTTTGCTACGCTGCTTTTTTCTTTTCATGAATTCGATAGCTGAAATAAATCCCGATTTGACCGATCACGATAAATAGACTCAGTGCGGCGTAGTCTAAAAAGATCTTTGAATTGTCTAAGCTGATCAAATTTCTAAACCCATTGACACTATAAGTCATGGGAATGAATCGATGGATCGTACGGAAAATGGGTGAAGATAAGAGAATAGGGTAGCTACCTCCAGATGAGGAGGTCTGCATCATAGTCAATAGCAAGACGATAAAGCTTCCAACCCCTGGAACCAGCTTGTTAAAGGCAACGATAATGCTGTAAAATGCTGCCGCGACGACGATCGAAAATAGTGCGAAGTCCAAAGGTTTTGTGATCGAGATGTGAATGAACAGCGCATTGATCAGTAGCAAAAAGATCAACTGCAGCAGAGCGATCACCATTGGGTATAGAAACTGTTCTCGCCAGTAAATGCGATACTTTTCCTTTTTCTTCGTCAATGCTCTCATAATGAACTGGTTCGTAAAAATCCCGCCGACAAATAGGGTCAAAGAGAAGATATAGGGTGCCATCCCTTCACCATTGTTTTTCACTGGATGAATGTCTTTATGTTCTAAATGAATGATACTGGCTATATTCGTCGGAACTTGCTTCGCGTTTAGCTGGCTGATCATTTGGGAGGAAAGGCCTGCATTGACTTTGGAAACAAATTGCTCAGTTGTTGTCACGATTAATTTGGCGGCAGAGTAGTTTAGTCCCTCCGATGTAGTCAAGGTCATCGTCGGCTGCTGTTGAGTGACCGGAAAGGCAGTTAGTTTATTTGTAAAGCCCTCATCAAAAGTGATGATCGCGTACACGTTTCCTTTGTTTAGATCTTTTTTCGCTTTACTAGCATTTTCTTCCTTATAATCAAACAGCTTGCTCTCGACGAGCTTGTTGTATATCGGATTGTCATTTTCCTTTACCAAGGCAACAGGCAGCTGATCGACTTTTCCATAGGGGTCCATTAGAGCACCTAAAAATAAACCGGAATAAAGGATCGGAATAAGGGTCAAAAAGAAAACTACTGCATAAATCAAAAATTTCTTTTTACGTTTCATAATAATCGCCTCTTGTATCATTGAATTTCTTATTAGGATAAATCTATAGATCAAATTTATCTGTAGATATAATATATCTGTAGATTTATTTTGTCAACAGTTTGGGATGCAATCTTTTGGATGTTGAAGCATTAAAAAAATCACTCCTACTAAAAAAGAGTGATTCACGACTTAATATAAGAATTTTACGAACTTTTTATTGGAAGAAACATCTCAGTAAGATATTCCTGTTCTGGCTGGTCTTCGCCATTTAAGTAATAATAATAAATTCCACCACAGGCTTCATAGCCATGTTCAGGAATCCACTTCATGAGTGCTTCCAGAGTAGGGTCCTGCTCTTCATAAGGTCCGCGATCAATTGTCAATGCTACCTTGCGAATTGGCAGTGTCACGGATTGAACAGCGTTACTTGGTTCAAGCGATCGTGGCGTCACAAAGCCAATCTCTACAGCTAAATTTTCTAGATCCATGTTATGAAAGCAGACGATCGGCCCACTACTAGGCCACGCCTCATTTTCCTCGATGTGTTGAAGAATTGTACGGATCGCTTCCCCCATAAAATCGGCGTATTCCTCGAAAAAGTTGATGGTTCGTCGAATAGTCAGCATGTGCTGCTCTGGTAGTTGCTTAATCATAATCTCTGCAATTCTTGCCATAAGTTTTCCTCATTTCAGTTAGTTTTAATAAGAAAAGCATAGCAAAGAATGCGAGCGTTCACTTGTTCCACAATGCTCAATTAGGATACTATTTTTTTCGGTACAAATAACTAAAGCGCTTCAGTATTCCAAAATAATGATTTCCCATTAAATTAATCCCAAGGGCCCCTGCGTCCATGAAGAAGAGAGTGAGAGCACGACAGATTTTTTTGTCAGAACTCACTGTATTAAATATCTTCCAGTTCTTTTTGGAGTGGTTGCATAAAGAGGGGGTGCTCCATTCTGACAGATTTAGATGTATTTACAGTGTTTGTCTACCATTATTCTCCTAGGCTGATAGTATTCTGAACGAGACTTTCCTACAAGAATTTTTTTCACAAAAACAACATTTTTTGATGCGGCATTTTTAAGCGTATTTGGTAGAATCAAACGAAAGAAAAAAACTTGATTAGGAATTGACAAGACTCAAGGCGTTGATAGTATTTTGGTGTAGTAAGGGCTGCACCATTGTCGATTTCCTATTCATAGAGAAGTAGATTTGTTTGGAGGAATACGTGTGATTGACTTGCATTGTCATATTCTCCCTGGTGTTGATGATGGCCCTCAGTCGTTGGAGGAAAGTCTAGCCATGGCCCATGAAGCTATACGACAGGGGATTACACATATATTATGTACCCCGCATCACAATAATGGCCGATACAAAAATCCCGCCCCTACAGTGATATCAGCCGTTCAAAAGCTGCAGCAGGAACTGGATCAGCGAAACCTAAAGCTGACTCTTTTTGAAGGGCAGGAGGTACGACTAACGGGGGACTTATTAGAAGAGATTCATCATGGAAATATTTTATTTACGGATTTGACGAATCACTATTTGTTGATTGAATTTCCTACAATAGAGGTTCCCGCCTACGCAGAAAAATTATTTCTTCGGCTGATTGAACAGGGACATATTCCTGTGATTGTTCATCCAGAGAGAAATGTGGTTTTTGCAAAGGAGCCGAATCGTTTGATTCCCTACTTAGAGATGGGGGCTTTGACACAGGTGACGGCTCCCAGTATTATCGGTTTTTTTGGTAAAAAGATTCAACGGACGGCGAAGCTGATGCTGGAAAATCGACTTGTGTATATGCTTGCCTCAGATGCGCATAGTGTCCACCAGCGTGGTTTTTATTTGAAAGAAGCGTATCAAGAGATCGAAGAATGTTTTGGGACAGGCTATCTGGAGGAGATGCAGCAAATGACAAAGGATTTATTAAATGGGGATCCAGTGCGGCGACCCGTTTTTCAAGAAGTGAAAAAAAGCTGGTTTTTCCATTAAGTTCATTGGCTTGAGTGAGAAAACATCTCTGCACTTTCTTTTCAAAAAGCTGCAGAGATGTTTCTAACAAATGTTAATAGGTTGATTTTGGATTGTTTGCTGGTACATGGTTCAGTGAAGGAAGAGTCGGTTGCTGGTTTTTTCTGGCATAAATGTCTCGCAGCTTGATTTCCAACGTATGAAAATCAAGTTTGGATGGTTCTCTTGGAATGACGATATTAGGCAATAGTGGACGTTCCGGCAGAAATGTTTTTCTAGTAGAAAGGATCAAATCCAAAGAACTCGTTTCACACAGGCTATCATGATGGGTATAGATTTCTAGTTTAAACCGCCCTCGGAATTCGTTCTCGATCATTTTAATCAATTGGTATTCTTCGAGATTTGATAAATCAGAGACTAAAAAAACTTGTAAGGGTTCTTCTACCTTTTGGAGTGGTGTGACAGTTTCAATCAACAATGGATAAATAGACAAAAGATAATTTCTTTCTCTGAAAAGATTAAAATTCGTTTTGTTGTACAGTAATTGTATGAAATCTTTGACTAAACTTTTCAGATGAAAAGATATGTATTCGCTTGATTGCCAATAAGAATCTTCAGATTTAGTATTTGGCTGTTTTTCATTGTAGAATAATTGGCAGTACAGGTGTGCACTATAGAGACTTTTATCAACAATGATCAGGTCATCTTTTGAGAGAAACAGGTTCTGTTCCTCAAACCATAGCTGTTTAAACATTTCCACCGACTGAAAGAGCTGTGTCTTTTTTTCGTGATGAAAGGCAATAAAATTCTTTCGGATGTATGTGTCGTTAAAGACTTCATCCATAGTAAAAACATATAAAAAGAGAAACCCAATTTCTTCACGATCATAAAAATCCTTGGGTGAAACCTCTCTCATTTCATAAAAAAAATGATCGAACAATTCATTGTTTTCGATATTTTCCCACAGCTCCTTCGATAGACGAAGGTGCTTTTTTTGTTTCGTCCGTTCAATGCTTACCGCAATCATACAGAAAAGATTCTTGTAATCAAAATCTGATAAACATAGATGGAAGAAGGTGACAAGTCGTTCCATCAGTTTTTCTGTCACCATTTTTGTCGTACTTCCGTATAACCATTTTCCCCGTGTATAAGAATTTTGCAGCAACACAAAACTCAATCGACGAATTTGAATTTCATCACCAATCAATTCTAGGGATCTCCGTTCGATAGAAATACCAATGGGTAGCAAATTCTTTCTGAATTTATTGATCATGCGCCATAAGGAAGATTCGCTTACGTAGTACTTATGAGAAAACTGTATGATCGAAGGAATTTTTGAGAAAAATATTTTCGTTAATAACTGATAATTGATTGTTTCCTCAATGATACGAAAGACCAGATCTTCTAAAACCGGCTCAAAATCATAGTACAAAAAATATCCTTTCTTACTATGGCTCTTCAGCACAACTTCTTTGTTTGAAGAGAATGTATCAATATCTTCTTCAATAAACGTTAAATATTTTGTGATTGTTCGTTGATTGATCTCTAACTGTGAGGTCAGCTCATCAATCGACACCCACGTTTTCTTTTCTTTCAACAAATAGATGATTTTTATTTTTGTCACCGTTTCTTTGTCAAAAAGATCAGCGATTTGATTAATTAGAAACATCTTTTATTTTTACTCCTTCCAACATACCCACAATTAATTTTCTTAAGAAGGGGATAAGTAATCAAATGATAATGAATATAAATTCGAATAAACGATTAAAAAATATCAAAATTATAATATGTTTATTTTTTGATTGATATTTATCTATTTTATACTTTGAGACCCCTTTTAATCAGTCAAAAATAGGTAATTTATTAACAAAAAAAGATGTTTGCTTATTTATTAATTGAATTAACATTAATTGTGTTTCGTTTAACGAAAAAAACGATTTTATTAATACCCAGACAGAGGAGGAATATATTGGTTGACCGGATTAAAATCCATATTTTTTTAATAATGATCATCATCTTTCCTTTAATAGATATTTTTAACGGCGTTTTTATCTCGTATGGACACAATATCCCGCTAGGAACAGCCTATCGAGTTCTTTTTATTGCTTATATTCTCTATGGCGCTTTGTCAAAAGGGGTGAAGCGAACAGGCGACTATCTATTACTACTGATTTCCCTTTTCTTGCTGATCCTTCTTTGTATTGTTCAAACGGTGTATTTCAAAACGGGTCTTTCGCTGCTTATTAAAGAATTGTCCTATGTCATTCGATTCTCATTATGTTTGCTAATTCCGTTTTTTGCGAATCAATACATTGATTATTTGTCTATTAGAAAACTATCGAAGGTAACAGTTTTTTTAGATTTATTTTTGATTGGAGGGTTAATTATTCCTTACTTTCTTGGGCTAGGAAACAGCACTTATGACGATACGGCTGGCTTTAAGGGGTTCTATTTCGCGACAAATGACATTGCCTTTGCGTTTTTGATCTTGCTCTTCTTTGTTGGATGGTTTCTCATCCATCATGAAAAATGCTTGATTCCAGCCGGAATATTATTGGCTTTGTATTTCTTGAACATGTATTGCCTGCTGATCTTAGGAACAAAATCGGGTCTGTTGACAGGTGTTCTTTATACCTTCTATTTGATTTTTTATTTTCTTTCTCGTTATCGGAGCCGTTCCTTATTTGCTCAGTTTTTTGTTTTTGAATTTCTGTTATTGGGGCTTTTTCTTCTTTTAATGAAGGGAAAAGAATTTTTATTGACCGCTTTATCGGGTGTGATCGCACGATTCGCTTACTTTCGCACACTTTATCAGGATGATTGGCCGAGGCTGCTGCTTAGTTCCAGAAATGTGTATCTGAAGGATGCGATGGATAACTTCTTACAGGCACCGAAAAATCAGTACCTCTTTTTGTTCGGAGCCGGGTTCGAGAATCGCTGGGATTGGTATGGAAGAAAGGGTGGTCTGATAGAAATGGACTTCTTCGATATGTTTTTCTCTTATGGAATTATTGGAACGTTCCTTCTGATCGCTGTGGTGGGCTATTTCTTGAGACTGGCTGTGTATCACGGTGCCGATAATTTCTGTGTATTCTTATTAATTTTTACAATCATTTACAGTTTCTTGGTGGGACATGTATTTTTCTCCGCACTATCGGCAACGGTATTCGGTTTTATGTGCATGCTGATCCAAGTGATAAAAAAGGAGCAGGGATGGCAAAGATAATCATGATAGGTCCGGAAAGTACCGGCAAAGGTGGAATTTCTACAGTAATCCGAAATTTCCGTCAGTATTTTCCTACGGATCATAACTGGCAACTTCAATACGTATTTTCATGGAATGAAAAACACAAGCTTCGATACGCGTTGCGATCCTTTCAACAATTACTCATTGCCGCTCATACACAAAAGCTAGCGATCGTTCATTTTCATGTTTCTCAGGACGCGAGTTTCTATCGCAAAGCACTGCTGCTGAGGGCAGTGAAAAAGGAGACTAAAACGATTTTTCATATGCACGCGCCTAATTTTGATCAATTTTACGAAAAAGCCTCTACAAAACAAAAGAACTATATCCGCAGGGTGCTAGACAAAGTGGATATCATTGTCGCTTTGGGAGAGGAATGGGCTAGTTATTATCGCACACTAACGACAACAACAGTGATCGTGATAAATAATGCGGTTTTCGTACCAGAAAAGAGCAGCTATCACCCGCAATCAATGAATATTCTAACCTTCGGACGTGTATGCGAAAGAAAAGGCAGTCACGACATTATTACGCTCGCTAAGCGAATACAAGAGCAATTGCCTAAGGTTCGTTTCCATCTATACGGGGACCGTGATCAAACGACCCCAGCAATTCTTCGGCGATTAGAAGAATCGGGCTGTACGAATGTAGAAATCCATGGCTGGACTAGTGATCAACAGGAGCTTTTAAAGGATTGCGGTCTACATCTCCTTCCTTCGTACCATGAAGGGATTCCGATGGCAGTTTTAGAAACAATGGCCGCTGGAATCCCCAACCTGGCAACGGATGTTGGGGGTATCAGTCAGGTAATCACGGATAGAGAGAATGGCTTTCTGGTAGTGCCAGGAGCTATTGATGAAATGGAAGAGCGACTGCTTTCTTTTTTCTCAGACGACAAGCTACGTAAAGAGCTGTCGGAACAGGCGAAACAAAAAATCGAGGCGCAGTTTTCGCTGGATGCGTATATTGCGAATTGGGAGAGTCTTTACGACTCATTATCTCGTGGATGAAAGGAGTACGTCATGTATTCATTTAAGGACTTTCTTTACTTTCTTTGGTTGCGTAAGAAGGCGCTTATCGTACTGACCGTACTTTTTGCTGTACTGGGAAGTATGGGATTTTACATGAAAGGCTTTAAGTACAGCACACAGGTATCCTTCCTGCTGCCTGCAACAGAGCAACGCGAGGCAGAGTCGCTGGCGAATAACGACCAGCAAGAGATAGAAAACAAAGCGGTGGCAAGCAATATCAAGTTAGTGGAGACCTACAAGGAAATGATCAAAAGCGATGCTGTGATAGAAGCGCTGCAAAAGGAGTTGCCGCAGTTAAGTAGAGAGACTATTAGTCAGTCCTTGACGGTGACCAACAGCATCAATTCACAAATATTCAAAGTCAGTGTGACCGCTGATCAACCAGAAAAAAGCAAAGAACTCGCGATTCGCTTGAGTGAAAAGTATCCAGAGATCGTTGAACAGAGTCAGCTGCCGCGGAATGTCTTTCTGTTGTCTGCGCAGTCTTTTGAAACAATGCGGTCTCCTCGTTTGACGAAGGTATTTGCGGGAATTTTTTTGATCAGTTTGATGCTGAGTACCTCAAGCAGTTTTATTTATTACTATCTGAAGGCAAGAGCAATCATTCAAACGCCGGAGCTCGTTCCCTCGTTGATGGATACGGAAATTATCGGTGTGGTTGATTTTTATGAATGCTAGCAATGTTAGAAAAAAGTTGAAGGTGAGTGGCCGGAGTGAAAGCAATCCTAGTTAGTTTCATTGACAGTTCGAATATCGGGGATCGATTGATCGCTGAAACGCTGTCAGACCAACTGTTAACAGATATTGAAACAAAAAAATACAGTTACAAATTGATCGAAGAATCACAGATTAAACGAAACAACCAATTGATTCGACGATCAAAAATTCATGACTACTATTACAAATATTTTCGCCAGCTGCCGTTTGTTAAGGATCTTGTCAGTAAAGGAAAATGGCTGCGTTCGAGAAAGAGAATGTACGAGCCAGCCAACATTCGAGCATTTGAGGCGGATTTAGAGGAAACGGATCTGCTGATAATTGGCGGTGGAAATGCGATTTTCGATTTATCACCTGCGACGCTGTCCGCACAACGTTTTGATCAGGTAGTGACTCTTGCGAACAAGCACCACACAAAGATATTCGTCAGTTCAATCGGAATTGGTCCCTTTTGTACAGAAAAACAGAGGGAGGCAGCAATTGCTACCTTAAAAAAATGCGATGCTGTGACCTTTCGTGATCAGCGTTCCTTTGCTTATTTGCAAAATGCTCAGCATTCTGCTGCCTATGCCTCTGTGGATCCTGTCTTTCTTTTGCCGGAAAAGCAATCCTTTGAGGCGCTAAAGGCACAAAGGGCGACTCGCCAACAAATTGGAATTTGTGTAATTGATTACCGTATTACTGGCTGTCCGCAAAAAGAATACCTGCAGTATCTAGAGGAAATGAGCCATCTTATTCGTGAGCTGGTTTCTTCGAAAAGAGAGATCGTTCTCTTTTCTTCAGAGATTCAGGATTACGAAACGGTCGAAAGTGTGTATTCCGAGTTTCGAGAGTGTCCCCAAGTACAGCTGATCGTTACCACAGATAAAGAAGAGTTATTAGAGCTGTATCAAGGATTAAGTCTGATCATCGGTACCAGGATGCATTCCATGATTGTAGCTGTTTCTCAATTTCTTCCAATTATCGGCTTGTCTTGGCAGCAAAAGGTAGTCGAGATGTTCAAAAATCTTGAGATGGAAGAAGATGTACTACCGATTGAGGAGCTACCGAAAAAGCGAGTACTTCTTTTGGAAAAGGTAAATGAAAAGCTTGTTGAGAATCATGAAGCCTCCCAGCAGATGAAGCGGGCAAAGGAGAAGATGCGGCAAGCCTTTGCAATCAATCATGAGCTAATGGACGACTTTCGGCAGGGATTGGTCGAATGAGGAATCAATATAAGAAATTGTTCAACGATTCGTTGATTTTTGCGATTGGCAGCTTCGGCAGCAAGCTGATTACGTTTTTCCTTGTCGGCTTTTATACCTACTATTTGACTAAAAGTGAGTACGGTACAGCAGATTTGCTGCTGAATACCATCAATTTGGCTCTTCCGATTGTTAGTCTCAGTGTTTCCGAAGGGGTGCTGCGCTTTGTGCTGGATAGTAAGAGCCAACAGGAAAAGCTGGATTGGCTGCGAACCGCCTTGGGCACCAATGTGATGGGACTCGGAGGTCTAGCTTTGCTGTTGGGCGGTCTGCGTTTGTTTGGGCTGCGGGTAGATCTCTCCTCAGGTGTGGGGCTGCTTAGCTTTTGTCTCTTAACGATTCAATCCTTCCAGTTGATTCTGATGCAGTACATCAAAGCGATCGGGAAACTGAAGACCTACGCGGCTAACGGTATTTTGCTGTCACTACTAACCTTGCTGTTTAACCTCTTGCTGTTTCGTCGGATGGATAGCATGATCGTGGCTTATTTCTTGTCATTGGTTGTAGCCAATTTGTTCTCGCTCGTTTTTTTAGCTGTCAATATTTCCTGGCGAGCATTGCTTACACGAAGAAAAACAGTAAATTCTGAGCAGCGGAAACAGTTGATCGCCTACAGTTTGCCGTTGATTCCGAATTCCGCGATGTGGTGGATTCTTACCACATCTAGCCGCTTCATTATGACCTTTTTTCTTGGTGTGGCAAGTAACGGGATGTATGCGGCGGCTAGTAAGATTCCGAATCTATTGTCCGTTATCGGAACGATCTTTTTACAGGCGTGGCAGCTGTCGGCGGTTGAACAGTATCACAAAAAAGAGGCGGCGGCCTTTTATCGAAAGGTGTTTAACCATTACAGCACGCTGCTGCTACTGTTCTCCGGATTGATCCTGCTGTTTTTAGATCCACTAGCATCGTTGTTGCTATCAAAAGAGTTTTACTTTGCCAAGTCCTATATTCCGTTGCTATTGATAAGTAATTTCTTTTCCTGTATTTCTGGTTTCTTCGGGACGACCTATATCGTTGTGAAGAAAACAAGAGGAATACTGACTACTTCCTTGTTAGGTGCAGCAGTCAATGTTTTAGCAAGCTTGCTACTGATTCCGTTGATAGGGATTAATGGTGCTTCACTTGCATCGGGCGGTGGTTTCTTCCTGATTTTCTATTTACGAAAACGGCAAACCGATCGCTTCATGAAACAGCGACTATCCACAAAAGCAATGTGGCTGCAAGTTGCTTTATTGATCGGACAGATTGTCCTCAACCAATCAGGCGTACTTTCTGGCGGAGGGTTGTTTTTCAGCCAAGGTCTGTTATTGGTTCTCATTATTTTTATTGATTTGTTCCATGGAGGAATAAGCAAGAAAGGGGTGCATAAATGAATAAAGTAGAGTTATTTGATCTGATGATAGATGATGGCAGCTTGGAGGAAACAGTGACTGAAATCATTCAACGAATCCAGCGAAATGAAGTCATTGAACATGTCGGCGTCAACTCGAATAAAGTCGTCCTCAGCCATCGAAATACCGAGATAAAAAAGATTATTCAACAGGCGGACATGGTGAGCGCGGATGGCTATTCGGTGGTACGCGCCTGCCGCTGGATCAAAAAGAAAAAGATTGATCGGGTGACCGGGATTGATACCATGATGGCACTTCTGGAGCAGGCAGAGAAAAAAGGAATGACGGTGTACTTTTTAGGAACCAAAGAAGCTATTTTGAATAGACTGCTAGAGGTGTTAAAGGAGCAGTATCCGAATTTGAAGATTGCGGGCGCTCATCACGGCTATTTTAAAGATGAGGAGGAGGTCGTAAGAAAGATTGCCGTCTGTCGGCCGCAGATGCTGTTTATCGGCATGACTTCACCTTATAAGGAAGAATTTGTCAATAAGTATAAAACTGAGCTGAATGCCAACCTAATCATGGGTGTGGGAGGGAGCTTCGATGTTTTAGCAGGAGCCATTTCTCGAGCACCTGTTTGGATGCAGAAAAATGGTTTGGAATGGCTGCACCGCTTCATGAAGGAGCCGCGACGGCTCTATAAACGCTACATCTTTGAAAATCTTTATTTTATTTATTTAATGATGCAGGAGAAGGTCAAATGAGGAAACCACGGATCTTGCTGCTAACCTATGGGGCTTTACCTGTTCCGGCTGTGAAAGGCGGCGCGATCGAAACGCTGCTGGATTCTTTAATAGAAGAAAATGAAACCCATCAACAGCTGGAACTACGAATCGTGTCTCGAGCAGACCCGGCAATTTCAGCCTTCAACCAAACCCATACACAGACTCAAATTATACCTGTGGATATCAGAGAACGCCCCGTATGGTGGTTCATCCAGAAATGCTGGAATAAAGGACAGTCACTTCTGACGGGAAAACGGAAAAACTTGATTCCTTATCCTGACCTAATAAGAAAAACGCAGGAGTATTTACAGGAGGCAGAGGTTGATGGGGTGCTGGATCTGAATTGTCCAGAACGTATTCCGTTGCTGCGTTCCTTTTATTCAGGGAAATTAGGCACGTATTTGCATAATGATTATTTGAATCCTGAGACAAAGGACGGAAAAGAGATTTTGCAGGAGCTGGATGGTGTGTTCTCTGTCTGTGATTTTCTGAATCAACAGGCTCAAAAGATAGATTTTCCTAAGGAGCGTTCGGCTTTTTATCGGGTAAACAACGGTATTCAGCTAGAGGATTTTCAGCCAGTGTCACAGGCTGAAAGACAAGAGGCACGTGCGCAGCTTCGTCTGGAGGATTCAGACTGCGTCATTGTTTTTTCGGGTCGCATTACCGAAACAAAAGGGGTGCATCTGCTTCTAGAAGCCCTAAGCAGACTCGACGATATCTCGCATGTAAAGGTCTTGGTGCTAGGAGGAACCACCTATAGCTCTACTAAGAAAGATGCCTATTTCAATAAGGTTCTGGCGCAAGCTGAGAAGCTGCCGATTGAGGTACGCTTCACCGGATATATTAATAAAAACGAGATCCCGTTTTACTTGAGGGCGGCGGATATCTGTGCAGTGCCCTCTATCTTCCATGAAACCTGCTGCCTTTCTGCAGTTGAAGCACAGGCGATGGGGATACCCGTGATTGCAACAAAAATCGGCGGGATTCCAGAATATATCAGTGAAAAAGGGGCAGTACTGATTCCCTATGATCAAGAGTATGTCCAGCAATTTGCGCAAGGCCTAATGCAATTGATTCAAGACGAAGTATTACGTCGTCAAATGAGTGAAGCGGCCATAAGTGGGCGAGAGCGGCATTCCCAGCAGCGTTTTTACGAAGAGTTTGTTTCAAGTATCAGACAGTTCATTGGCCAAAATGGCATGAAAGAAGGAGAGCACGAATGAAAATATTAATCTTAACCAAAAATTTGTTGGCGGAATCAGGTTTCCAGAGCAAGCTGCAGCAGTTGAATAATGAAGTCTTCTGCAGTGCTTGTCTGTTAGAGGATTGCTACTCGATGGATCAGGAAAAGCGACTGCTGTTCTCTTGCTTTGATGCGGTCATTTTGAGTGAAACGATCGCTTATCAGGAGATCGTGGCGTTGATGCCGAAGCTTCGTGGCTGTGTTTCTGCGATTGTCAGGAAATACGAGAGTGATTTTACGAAAAGCTATGAAGAGGATCAGACAGATTCGGCCATTGATCAATGGATCAGAGGGAATGCTTCACTAGAAGAAATTCGTGAGATGTGCCAGACCATCAACCACCAAGATCCAACGAGGTTTAAGGATACTTCTTTTAGCAAAGAAAGGGAACGTACACAAAAAAAGAAATACCATCTTTATCATTTTGGGCTGTCTAAACGAGAGAATCTGCTGATGACCTGTCTATATGATTACAGTGGAAAGTACCTTTCACGCCAAGAGCTGTGCGAAAAAATTTGGGAGGACGAGGGAGCCACTAATTCAAGAATGTCCGCCTTATCCGCCTGTGTGCGAAATATCAAATCAAAGGTAGTCAAAAGCGGTGTCGAGTGTGACCCGATCAATACTTCCTGGGGCAAAGGGTATCAAATTTCAGATGAATTTTATCAAATGCTTGTCACAGAGGTTGACTAACCCAAACCGCGGAAAATTCAAAAAAGAAACAAAAAAAGAAAGGTAATTCCACAATAAAGTCATTTTTCCGAAAATAGACTGTGTTTTTTGATGATAAAAAATCAAAAAAGCGACAATTAATTGACGGTTGGATGATTCGCTTCTGTTCTACTATTAAATAGTTAGCTGTAATTATTCTAAAGAAGAATATTTTTGCAGGAAAGAAAAATACATCGGAATTGATGCCGATCCTTTGGAAGTGAAAAGATGAATAATATTTATGAAAATAATTCTTCGATTGAAGAATTCGTGTTATCTAATCAAGACGATTTCGGTACTTCTGACTTTTTTGGCAGGAGAACAAAAAGGGTCATCGATATTTTTGTAAGTATTGTGGGTTTAGCGATCCTTTTGATACCACTAGCCTTTACGGCACTGTTGATTAAGCTGGAAGATCCTAAAGGTCCGATCTTTTTTACCCAAACACGGGTCGGATTGAACGGCAAGCCATTTGTTATCTATAAATTTCGAACGATGTATGTCGGTGCCGAGAAGCAGCTTGCTGATTTAATGGCGAAAAATGAGATTGAAGGACCAATGTTCAAAATGAAGCGTGATCCGAGAATCACTCGAATCGGCGGCTTTTTGCGAAAGTTCAGTATCGATGAATTTCCTCAGCTAGTAAATGTATTAAAAGGAGAAATGTCGATCGTAGGACCTCGACCAGCTCTGCCTCGAGAGGTGGAGCAATACTCCGCTTACCATTGTTTACGTTTGCGAGTAAAGCCTGGTTGTACAGGGCTATGGCAGGTCAGTGGTCGTAACAAGCTTCATTTTGAAGAAATGATTCAGTTGGATCTGCGCTATTTAAATAGAGGAAGCTTCCTTTTAGATGTTCAAATCATGCTTAAAACCTTACTGGTGATCGTTACTCACTACGGTGCTTATTAAACCAGTACATAAACTATTGGAGGCAACTGACCATTATGGATGAAAAATTCAATTTTTCCTTTTTGTTTCGAACCATTAAGGAAAAATTACCTATCATTATCTTTTGTAGTATCGGCGGGTTGTTGATTGGCGGGTATATTTCCTTTTTCTGGATTACCCCTCAATACAGCTCCCAGACCCAGATGATTGCTACGACCAAGTCGACAGAAGAAAACTTGTCCAACGAGATTACCGCTAACCTGCAGTTAGTGAAGACCTATAAGGAATTAGTGTTGAGCGATCTTGTGTTAGGGCGAGTACAGGAAAAGCTGAAGAGTGAAGAGAATCAAAGCCTCTCCGTTAGCGATCTGCGAGAGGCCATCACCTTAGAGCAGCAGCAAGACTCGCTTTTTTTTTCCATTCGAGCCGTGAGTGATCGGCCAAGATTGGCGGCTTATATAGCGAACACAACTTCACAGGTGTTTCAGGAGGCTTTGGCAGAAAGTCAGATCCCTGGTGAAATCTCGATTACCTCAGGTGCGACCGCCAGCAGAAACCCAATCTCTCCTAATCATAAATTGAACCTGATGCTGAGCTTCTTTGTCGGCGGTTTGGCAGGCTTTCTCTTTATTCTGCTGCGGGCGAGCTTTGATCAGACGATTAAATCAGAGCAGGCGATTTACGAGATTTTTGGCACCAATACTTTAGGGATCATTCCCCATACCACCAATGTGGACATGAAGATGTCTGCGAAAGACAAGGATCTTCTGAAAAAGAATTTGTCAGAGGATTCTCTTAGTGTGTCGAGAAGACAAAGAAAACGAGTCTAAAGTTTAGGAGCGGGCGTATTCATGAAAGTAAGAGAAACACGGTTAATTTCGATTGAAAATAGATTTTCACCAATCACCGAGCAATACCGAAATGTACGAACCAGTATTCAATTTGCCGCCTCTGCAGGCGACCCCTTAAAGCTGCTTTTAGTGACCTCCACGGAGCAGGAAGAAGGAAAAACCACCTTAGCCGCCAATCTAGCTGTTGTGATGTCAGAGACCAACAAGAAGATTTTATTGATTGATGGCGATTTGCGGAGAGCTACTGCCGGGAAATATTTTAATATGCGTTCTAGCCAAGCCGTGGGTTTGAGCACCTTGTTAAACAACGGAAGAAGTTCATTGAACGAAGCGATTCAACGGACCCAGGTGAAAAATTTAGATTTTCTGCCTGCAGGGCCGATTCCGCCAAACCCATCTGAGCTGCTGAACTCCCTTCGATTGAATGAGCTTTTTAGCGAGTTAGAGGATCAGTACGATGCCATTATTGTGGATTCACCACCGTTATTGGTAGTGACGGACGCGCAGATTTTTTCCTCTAAGGTCGATGGGGTGATCTTAGTTGTTCGGGAGAATCGTACGAAACGAAACAATTTGATAAAGTGTAAAACCTTACTCGAACGATCAAAGGCACATCTGATTGGTGTTGTTTATAACGGGGCCAAATCCATGGGGGCTGGAAACTATAAATACTATAAGTATTAGAGGGGGTGATGGATGAATAGGCGGCGTTTCAACGAAGATCAGGAGAAAAGAAAGGGGAAAAAATAGTGAAGAAAAAGAAATTAATAACCATTGGGGCAAGCAGTTTAATGTTACTGAATACAGGCTTAATGCCTGTCGTGTCCTTAGCTGAAGAAAAGACAGCAGACACAGAAGAGGTAGCACCAGAACAAGCAGATAAGCTGACAACAGACAGCTTACCTGAAGCAGCTCCAGAGCTAACTCAGGAGCCAGTCCAAGAAACACCAGAAGCAACAACGTCTTCTGCGACAACAGAAGAATCTGAAGCAACGACAGAGGAATCAACTACTGACAATGAACAAAAAGCAGATTCTGGCAGCCTTATCCAACCGATGGATATTGGATTAATCGCATGGGGAAAGATTGGCCTAAAAACTTCTACAAACAAAGAACTAGTGATCAATAACCAAAAAACAGAAGGAATTTTGACGGTTGATTTGAACATTACTCAACTTGCAAATCTGGGAATCGCGGACAAAACCTTCTATCAAATCAAATTACCAAACGAATTCAAACCATTATTAGAAGATCCGCGCTTTATTAATTATTTATCAGGTGAAATGAAGGCCTACAATCTGGGTATTCCGATCAAATCCTATACCTACAAATCAACAGATATCAAGGTAGACCCAGAAAGCTGCTCATTGATTATTCAAAATCCTAAAGTTACGACAATTGTTGGGCTTTTACCACATGTATTTTGTTCGGTAAATATTGACCTTGGTGGTTTTGTGACGGATACAGAAATTCGTGTACCAAACTCGTTAGACGGAAAATATCATTTCGATACTGCGTTGACGCAAGACACCAACATCATTGACTGGACTGTCGGTGGCGGAAAAGAATCTAGCGGCTACTTGGAATACAGACAGCTTGACCCAGCTTATGGAACAGAAAAACCTGTTTTAACAGCTGAAAACCGCAAAATTATTTTAGGTGATGACTTTTCTGGCTCATTTGCCATGAAGGGTGTATCAGCGATCGACAAAGAAGACGGTGATATTACTAAAAATGTCGTGATTACTGACAATCAAGTAAGAAGTAATGTACCAGGTGTTTACCCTGTGACCTATAAAATTACAGACAGTCATGGATTGACAGCTACAAAAACAATTGAAGTTACCGTTGGTGAAAATTCACTACCCGTTATCAACGCTGAAAACAAAGTCATCGAAAAAGGCGAACCATTTAATCCATTAGAAGGCGTTACCGCTCACGATGAAGAAGACGGCGACTTGACTTCAAAAATCATTATTAAATCAAATACCGTCAATACAAATGTTGTGGGCAAATACTTTATCACGTATTCAGTAGAAGATAGCCACAAAGGGGTTGCGACAAAAGACATTGAAGTAGAAGTAAAAGCTAGCGTACACGGAATCACACCGAGCGACTACACTGTCGGAGAAGGTATGATTACTGGTACGTATGAAGGAAATGTTTCTTACCTTGAATTCTATGTAGACGATCACTTGGTTTCAAGCGGCGGTACATTAAAAGATGGCAAGTTCACGTATGAAGTAAGCAACGGCTTGATCAAGAAAAATTCGAAGGTCGTTCTCGTTGCTTATGACAAGGACAAAAAGAAATTAGATGAAAAAACAGTCAAAGTATTGTCTAATTACAGCGGAACAATTTCAGCATACGATTATACGATCGGCGATGAATACATCCGTGGAACGTATACTGGCGATGTGAAGAAAGCCAAAGTTATCGTAAACGGAAAAGTTCTGTCATTAGGTGGCACTTTCAAAGATGGTGAGTTCAGTTACTGGGTTGGCAAAAACGCAATTAAAGCGGGCGACAGCGTATTGATCAACGGCTATGACGTTGATAGCGATGTGTTAAGTCAAAACAACAAAGTGACGATCCTTGCTGCACCAGAAGCAAAAGGAACCATCACACCAAGCAAATTCACTGTCGGCGCGGTTGAAATTACCGGTACTTACACAGGCGACGTGAAGAAAGCGAAATTGTATGTCAATGACAAATTGATCTCACAAGGCGGAACATTCAAGAATGGTACCTTCACTTACTACGTGGGTCAAAATGTTATTTCAAAAAGCTCAAATGTTCGTTTAGTTGCTTTTTCTGCTGAGGATAAGGAATTAGACAGCAAAGTCGTACAAGTAGAGTCTACTACTTCAGGCACTCTTTTAGCTGATGCTTATACAGTTGGTGATGAACACATCACTGGTACGTATAGTGGTGATGTGAAGAAAGCGAAAGTCATCGTGAACGGAACGGTGTTGTCTCTAGGCGGTACCTTCAGTAACGGACGCTTCACTTACTGGGTTGGCAAAAACGCCATCAAAGCAGGCGACAGCGTGTTTATCAATGGTTACGATCAAAACAATGTCGTATTGACGCAAAACAATCGTGTGACTGTGAATCAAGCAGCTGCACAAAAGGGCACGATCACACCAAACACCTATACGGTTGGAAATGGTGAAATTACCGGAACTTACACAGGCGATGTGAAGAAAGCGCGTCTATCAGTAAACGGCAATGTCATTTCTTGGGGCGGCACCTTTAAAAATGGTACCTTCACTTATTATGTCGGCAGCAGCATCAAAGAAGGCGATGTTGTTACATTAAATGCTTATGGAGAAAATGATGTCCTGTTACAAGAAAACGTGAAGGTTTACTTCACTAGCTCCTCTTACACAGGCAGCATCTCACCAAATGCTTACACAGTTGGCGCAGTTGAAATCACTGGGATTTATGTCGGCGATGTGAAGCAAGCACGTCTTTATGTAAACGGCGGCTTGGTATCCATTGGCGGAACCTTCAAAAATGGTACCTTCAGCTATTATGTCGGCGATGCGATCAAGAAGGGCGACAGTGTTTACTTGGTTGCTTATGATCCAGATGGCAAGGAATTAGATAGAAAAACAGTTCAAGTGAACTAGCGAACGGAGATTTTGGATGAAAAAATTATTATTAAGTATTATTGCGGTTTGTTTTCTCTTAACGGGATGCGAATCTGCGAATAATAAGCAAGTAGATAACAGCGGAGAAAGCACTGCTCCAGTTGCTAAAGTAGCAGTAAAAGATGGATTGAACGAACCTTTCACAGCGGATGGGATTGAAATGAAAATTACTGACGTGACCAGCAGTGAGTCTGTGGACCAAGCCAAAAAGCCGAAGCAGCTGATCACCTTTACAGTAGAGTACAAAAATATTGGTACTGATGATAAAGGTATGGGTGCGATCGATTTTCGACTGGTGACAGATAAAAAGGATAAAGCTTACAGCGTCACTGAGGAGATGGAGGCATTTGGTGGAGTCTTGAAGCCAGATGAAACCGCTAAGGGCAAGTTGTATTATCTGATCGGGCAAGGAGAAAAGGCGAAGCAGCTAGAATATGCTCCAGCAGGTAAAGCCCTTAAAACATGGAATCTAAAATAATTGATTTTTTCATTGTCCGATATTTCGCAAAGAGCAATGGATCTTTTATTGATTAGATCCTTAATCCGCTAAGTTTTGTATGAAAGTGAAGGATCTTGAAGGAGGAACGCTTCTCCTTCAAGATTCTTTGTTATAGCAGAAGAATACGCATAAAAAGGAGATACGTATGCCGATGAAAGTATTGTCAATTTTTGGCACCAGACCAGAGGCGATCAAAATGGCCCCCGTAGTAAAAACACTGGAAAAGGACCCGCGCTTTCAATCAAAAGTAGTAGTCACAGGTCAGCACCGCGATATGCTGGATCAAGTATTGGATTTTTTTCAGATCACACCGGACGCAGATCTGAATATTATGAAGGAAAAGCAAAGCTTAAGTGAGATAACGACACAGATCATTGAACAGCTTTCGCCGATACTGACAGCGGAAGCACCAGATATTGTTCTCGTTCATGGCGATACGACCACGACCTTTGCGGCGGCATTGTCCGCTTTCTACCAGCAAATACCTATCGGTCATGTAGAGGCAGGCTTGCGTACCTGGGATAAGTATTCCCCTTTTCCAGAAGAAATGAATCGCCAACTGGTCGATACTTTATCGGACCTTTGCTTTGCTCCGACCAAGGAAAGTGCTGAAAATCTACAGAAGGAAAATCATTCGCAGGAGCAGATTTTTGTTACAGGAAATACTGCGATCGATGCGATGAAGTATACGCTGAAGGAAGACTATTCCCATCCCGCTTTGGCAGCTCCTGATAAAACTCGACTGCTGGTAACGATGCACCGTCGAGAGAATATCGGAGCGCCGATGACGAGTGTTTTTCAGGCCTTGGCACAGCTGGCGAAGGAAAAAGAGGAGCTAGAGATCATTTTCCCAATGCATAAAAATCCTGTGGTTCGTCAATTAGCTGAAAAGGAGCTGGGGACACTAACGAACATTCAGCTGATCGAACCGTTGAACCTATTTGATTTTCATAATTTCGCTCAGCGCTGTGATCTGATTCTGACCGATTCTGGTGGCGTGCAGGAAGAGGCGCCGTCTCTTGGCATTCCCGTATTGGTCCTGCGTGAAACAACGGAGCGACCAGAAGGAATAAAAGCAGGAACCTTAAAGCTCGTGGGTACAAATCGAGAAACGGTCTATCAGGAAACCCTGAAGCTGCTCGAAGACAAGCAAGCTTATCAAAAAATGGCTCAGGCAGTGAATCCTTACGGTGACGGCCAGGCCAGCGAACGAATCGCTGACATCCTGGCGCAGAACTTATAGGACGATCAAGTAATGGAGGAAGCAAATGGGGAAAAAGAAAAAGCGCAATACTCAGCAGCGTAAGCAGAAGCTGAAGAAAATCCTGATTACGTTAGTGAGTATCCTGCTCTTCCTAGTCCTGCTGCTGACGGCTGTCGGCGCAAAGATTCTGTATGATGTGAAAGAAACCACCGATGAAGCCTATAAAGCCGTAGCGAGAACGCTGGCTTTAGATCCGGTTGATTTGAAGAAGCAGGAGCCCTTTAGCGTATTGCTCTTAGGGGTCGATACAGGCTCTTTGGGCCGAACAGAGCAGGGACGTTCAGATACGATCATGGTAGCGACAGTCAATCCGGCTACTAAGAAAACCGTTCTAGTCAGCATTCCACGAGATACCTATGGCGAGATTGTCGGACATGATACGATGGATAAAATCAATCATGCGTATGCCTTTGGCGGGACAGCCATGACAATCGCCACCATCGAGAAATTAATGGCTATTCCCATCGATTATTATGTGACGATCAATATGAAGGGCATCGAATCGCTGGTGGATGCTGTGGGAGAAATCGAGGTCTCTAATCCCTTCGCCTTTACCTATGAAGAAACCGAATTTCCAAAAGGACCACAGTTTTTAGATGGTAGTAAGGCATTAAAGTATTCCCGTATGCGCTACGATGATCCGGAAGGGGATTACGGACGGCAAGCCAGACAACGTCAGGTAATCACTGGAATCATGAAGCAGGCGGTCAGTATCAAGGGACTAAGCAGCTATCAGGAAATTCTAGCCAGCCTAGACAGCAATATCCAAACAGACCTCTCCTTCAAAAATCTAGAGCTGCTGGCAAGAAACTATCGTGGAGCCTTCCGCACAATTCAATCTGAACAAGCAAAGGGAGAAGGCTTCATGCAGGACGGTGTATCCTATCAACGAATTTCACCTGATGAATTAGCCAGAGTTCAGGGGTTGTTAAAGGAGCAGTTGAAGAAATAAGTTTTAGTTATTTGAAGAGGGGAAAAGCAGAGACCGATTCGTTCAGTCTCTGCCTTTTTTACAGCTTCAATCGCTTAAATGGCCGTGGAGTTACTCGTTATATCTTCAGACTTAGGTAATAGTTCATCAGGAAGGGCATCTAGCAGATCTTCGACATTTGGAATCGTGAAGTTCTCTGGCTTTTCTTCACTCCATGTTTTCCCGCCGTCAGTGGAGTAGAGGGTCTTCCCGTCTTCTGATTGTTTAGTGATGACGGATTTCACCTTGTCTTCAAAGCCTTCAGGTGCTTCCTCGGACCAGGTCTTTCCACCATCTGTGGAATACTGGATTTTCCCATCATTAACCTTCATTGAAACACCCCCTTCGACCGGAACGGTAATGCCTTTATCAAGCCAATCCTCAATTTCTTCTAATGGATCGGACCAAGTCTTCCCTCCATCTTCAGAATACTTCCATTGGTTGCTGTTCGGATCAAACATTGAGACATTTTTCTCATCCTCACTTTTCCAAGTCAATTTGCCATCCTTATCTATTTCCACGCCTGCTGGCTTTTCTTCTGTCCAGGTCTTTCCGCCATCAGAGGAGAAGGTCCATTTATTGTCTTTGCGCTTCATGATCGTCCCATTGATGGAATTGTCACTAAATGGGAAGTTGACGATGTCTTCAGTTGAGGAGCGGCTGATGCTTTCTGACCTAGAATTTTTGTAGCGCAAACGCCCGTCTTCATCTTCGTAGAGGCCTTCTGGCGGAGTGGTAGACCATGACACGCCTTCATCGGAAGAGAATTCCCATTTGCCATTGTTCCGACGAATTTTCACATCATCCAGTTTTGTTTTTTGTTTTCTCTTGTTTGTGAAGGAAACGTCCGTTTGGTTATAGGCGGTTGCCTCAGCAACGGCTTTCCCAATGTTGTAGGACACAAGTGAAAGACCAATTAAAATAGTGAGACCGAATACTCTGACCGTAAAAGGCAGGTTTCTTAAAATAGCGGACCAGGAGGCCGGTTGCTTCGGATGATCGTTCATTGACTTCTTGTTATTCATAATATCTACCTCATTTCATTTTTCTGAGTTTAGTGTAGGGGATGAAGCTATAATGAAGCTGTAATCTCAAGAGAAAAATTATTTTTTATTAGGTAAGATTTTTTTGATGAGCGGAAGTTTTATTTTTTACTAAAAAAGCAAACGTTACAGGTATTATTTTTAGTATTCAAGCTTCATTAGAGCTTCATCTTATATAATAAGGGAGATGCTGAGTAGTAAGGAGGACAGTAAATGAGGGTTTTACTTGTAGAAGATGAGTCGATGCTTGCAGAAGCGACGGCACAAATTATAAGAAAACAAGGCTACTTAGTTGATCTAGCCGATGACGGAGAGTATGGGGGAGATTGCTTACGCTCAGGGGTGTATGATCTAGCGATTCTTGACATTATGCTTCCGAAAAAGGATGGATTGACAATGTTAAAAGAAGCAAGAGAGGCGGGCATTGATATTCCCATACTCATGCTGACTGCAAAGGGCGAGCTGGAGGATCGTGTTGATGGTTTGAATAGTGGAGCGGATGACTATTTGTGCAAGCCGTTTCAGTATCAGGAATTGATCGCAAGACTAAAAGCCTTAGGACGAAGAAAAGGAGAATTCAAGATTGATGGAATTCTCACTTTTGGTGATTTTGAACTAAATCCCTATAATTTGAGTTTGAAAACGCACACCGAAGCGCTTCGCTTAACGAAAAAGGAAGCAAATATTTTAGAAATTTTAGTGACCAATTATCCGAGATTGTTTTCAAAAGATCAGATCATCGAGAAGGTATGGGGCTATGATTCAGAGGCTGAGTACAATCATGTGGAAATGCATGTCTCTCTTTTAAGGAAGAAATTAAGACAGGTTAACAGTAGGACACAGATCAAGGTGGTACGGAATCTAGGCTATTGTCTAGAATTTTCAAATGGTGACATCAATGATTAATCAATTTAAGAAACGCCTGATCCTGATGACGACAGGATTTGTGGCGATCATTTTGATTGCAGCCTTCACAACAATTTTTATCACGACCTACTTGAAGCAGCAGTCCGATAATCTGGATAAATTGAATCAGGCGGAGCAGCTGCGAATCACCGGCGGCAAAGTGACTTTTGATGAGAAACCTGTTGACACCATGGAGATAAATCGGATTGTCACTGGTGCAGGGGTTTATTTCAACATGCTGGTGGATGAAAACGGCAAGCCGATCATGATTGATTCTGCCTTAGAGCTGTCAAAAAAACAGTATAAAAAAGCAGCTAAATACGCATGGAAGAATCAAGAAGGCGGTACTCTAAAAATGAATGGTCGAGAATGGCAATACATGGTTGCACCGGCTATCGCAGATTTTGACTATGAGGACGCGGACAAGAATATCAGCCAAAATGATGCGACCTACCTGATGCGTTTTTTAGATATAACAGACTCGAAAAAGAACTTGGCTTCTCTTTCAATGACCTTAGTGGTTGTTGGAGTGGGCTTACTGCTCTTCTTTTTCCTGATCATCATTTATTTCACGAATCGTGCCATTGCTCCGATGGAGGAAGCTTGGCGAAAGCAAAAACAGTTTATCGCAGATGCCTCCCATGAATTGAAGACGCCGTTAAGTATTATTTCCACCAATGTTGGTGTTCTCTATTCTAGTCAGGAAGACACGATACAGGAACAATTAAACTGGCTGGACAATATTTCGCGGGGAACAGAGCGGATGAATGGACTAGTGAACAAAATGCTGACGATCGCGAAAACGGACAATCTTTTTGAGCAAATGACCTTCACGAAATTTTCTATTGACGAGCTGTTAAAGGATACATTATCGAATTACGAGACGATCTTCGCGGCGAAATCAATTACGGTCAATCAAAAGCTGACCAAAGTAGTCGTAAAATCCGATGCAGCTCTGCTACAGCAGCTTTTCGATATTTTCATCGAGAATGCTGGGAAATACACCGATGAAAAGGGAACCTTTGATGTATTGATGGAATCAAAAGTGAAGGAAATCAAAATAACCTTTACTAATACTGGGTCTGGGATCACTGAGGAGGATCTTCCCAAGCTTTTTGATCGCTTTTATCGGACCAACGAGGTTCGTCAAAAGCACAGCTATGGGTTAGGCCTTTCTATTGCGCGAAGTATCGTAGAGCAATTAGATGGTTCGATCAAGGTAGAGAGTATCCTAAATGAGACAACGAAGTTCACTCTTCGACTTCCCCTTAAAAAGGAAGGACACCACGGCAGCAGAAAAATTGGGTAAGGAGATACTGTTGGTATTGTCAGGATACGTGCGTATGCTATAGTCATTAAAACAGTCAATGAACAGGATGCTGAGGGTAACTGGATGATGGAAAATTGAGAGGAGACGCTATTGGAGAGGAATCGATTAAAAAAAATGTGGCAGCTTTACGGGAGTGAGAAGCGGTTTAACTATACTAAAATCCAAGATAGGCTAGGCGACAAGTATACGAGTGTAAAGTTTAAAAACAATGAGCAGATCGTCACACGTGGTGAATTTCCAGAATATATCTATTTTATTCGTAGTGGCGTAGCCGTCGGGATAAGAGAATATGAAGACGGCAGCGAGTATGACTATTTCCAACTTGATGAAACGAATGGCAGCATCGGGCTTCTGGAAACGTTAGCTCAGAAAGAGGAAATCATCGCGACGGTTACTTGCGCCGCTGATGTTGACGCGGTACGTGTTCCATCTGCGACAGTCTATCAATGGATCATGCAGGACTTAGATTTATTAAGGCTAAGCGCAAATCTTTTAGCAGAGGATTTGTATCATCGCTCAGGAAATGATGGTCTTTTTTATCAGCTTGAAGGCGTGGACCGACTCCGCTATTTTCTCGTTGAGTACTATGACAAGCAGTCGGGTACTACGACTGATTTCATTGAGGTGAAGGAAAACCGAGAAAAGATTGGGAATAAGCTGGGTATGAGTGTTCGAACAGTCGGGCGCTCCTTAAAGAAGCTGCGAGACAATCAAGAAATCAGCAGCAGAAACCGTAAAATTTATATCGGGCCGAATGAACGGCAAAGATTGCAAGAGCATTTGATCCATATTTGAAAATTGGGTATTTCCGCCACGAAAGGACATGTGACCTTTCGTGGTATTTTCATTTTGACTATACTAAGAAAAAAAGGAAGGAAGCCCTTACAGAGACGGCTTGTTTTCTAAAAAAGGAAAGTAGGAGAAGAAATGAAACGAGGTTTAAGATATGACTTTGGGCTGCAGGCATTGATGCTGATTCCTGTAGGTGTTTCATTGAATGTTGTAGGTTATCAACTGTGTACGATATTAAAGCTTCCAGTTTTTATTGACCAAATTGGTACATATTTGGTAGCAATGGTCGCTGGTCCGTGGGTTGGGTTGATGACAGGGTTTTTAGGAAATGTAGTAAACGGCATGCTGAATCCAGTTGCGATTCCTTATGGTCTAGTTTCTATGAGTATTGGACTTTTTGCCGGCTTTTTCTCACGCTTTAAATTTTTTAATCATCTAATCGGGATAATCGTGGCTTGCGGAGTATTAACGATCGTTTCTGCTGGGACAGCAGCAGTCGTGACTGTATTTATGTTTGGCGGGATTACAGGAGCAGGGACAGACTTGGTGACCGCGGCCTTTCTAGCGGCTGGCCGTCAGCTATGGGACTCCGTTTTTTCAACAAATATGATTACCGGTACGATCAATACGATCTTGAATTTTGCGATCAGCTTTTTAGTGGTCAAACGTATTCCTCCACGCTTTTTAATTAAACTGAATTATGGCGCACCTTACATTAGCAAGGAGGTCCTGAAGCATGGTTAAATCGATCGATCAATGGTACCCATCAACAAAATTAATGATTGTTCTGACTGTAATCATCATCAGTATGTTCTCGACAGCTAATGTGGTGCAGTATGTATTGTTTGGACTTTCTCTCTTATTGAGCCTCTGTTCGGGGAATATAGGCCGATTTTTAGCTACCTTTTTTAAATCTATTTTTATCATTGTGTTGTTTATTTTTCTAGTTCAGGTATTTATCGTGCAAAACGAGGACAGTCAATCGATCTGGTGGTTTATCGGCTATTCTCAAATCGGGTTGGCCACAAGCATTGGCTTATCCTCACGAATTGTAGCGATCAGCTCCATTATTATCTGGTTCTTTCAGGTCACTAGTGTGAAGGATATCGTTTCAGCGTTAGAAAAAGCTAGGATTCCAAAGAAGGTAACCTTTGTTATTTCTGCGACGATTCAATTGGTTCCTCAAATGAGCAAGCTTTCGCGCACGATCTCAGACGCGCAGCGGGCACGAGGGATAGAGACAGAAGGCTCTGTTCTTGTTCGTATGAAGGCGTTTATCCCTATGATGGGACCATTAGTGTTGACCTCCATCCAGCAAACAGATGAACGCGTATTGACCTTGGAGGCTCGTGGATTTTCTGCGCCAATCCGGAAGACGGCCTATTACTCAGTTAAAAAAACCGCAGTGGATTACATTGTCGTGATTCTTTGTCTCTCAGGATTAATCGCATATTTTGTAGGAGGGCCATTATGAGCATAATTGAACTTGAAAATGTTACGTATCGATACCCATTAGATGCTGAAGCGACGATCAAAAATGTTGACCTATCCATTGAGGAAGGGAAAGTTTATGGATTGATCGGCAGCAATCAATCAGGGAAGACCACACTGTGTAATATCATGCGAGGCTTCATTCCTGCGATGTTTTTAGGAGAGCTGAAGGGCACAGTCGCTTATAAGGGCAAATCTATTCAAGAATACAATATCGGTGCACTGGCAGCTGAGATCGGCTATTCTTCACAAAATCCGTTCACTCAAATCTCTGGAGTAAAGGATACAGTGGAGGAAGAGCTGGCCTACGGGATGGAAAATATTGGTCTATCCGTAGAAGTCATGGGCAAAAAGGTACAGGAATTATTAGCACTCTTCAAGCTAGAGGAGTTAAAAGAAAAGAACCCTTTCGAGCTTTCCGGCGGACAAAAACAACGTGTCGCCTTGGCCTCGATTGTTGCGTTAGATCCGGAGGTAATTCTTCTTGATGAGCCGACTTCACAGCTAGACCCACAAAGTACGGAAGAAGTTTTTGAAATTATCGCCAAACTAAAAAAACAAGGAAAGACGATCGTCGTGATTGAGCATAAGGTGGATCTATTAGCCGAGTATTGTGATGAAATTATTCTATTAGAAGAGGGACAAGTCATAAAGCATGGGACCGCCCACCAGGTTTTAAGCGATCCTGACATTTTAATACACGGTGGTTCCTTGCCGCAGGTAGCGCTGTTCTATTTAAAGCAGCTAAAGCAAACAGAGGCTGTGCCAATTACGATGGCTGAAGCAATCAGAAAACTAAAAGGAGGCGCCGTATCATGAATGTCTTAACCTTAGAAAATGTCAGCTTTACCTATCCCAATGGCTTTGAGGCAGTCCAGAACATCTCGGCGGACTTTCAATTAGGAGAATCTGTGGCTATCATAGGACAAAATGGTGCTGGTAAAACAACAACGGTCAAATTAATGAACGGTCTATTGCGACCAACTAAAGGACGAGTCTTAATTGATGAAAAAGAAACGCACACACTTACTACCGCTCAAATGGCAAAGCACGTCGGCTATGTTTTTTAAAATCCAGACGATCAAATTTTTCAAGAGAGCATTGAAAAGGAAATCGCCTTCGGTCCGAAAAAGCAAAAACTATCTACCTCTATTGTTAAAGAGCGGGTGGAGGAAGCAGCCGAGTTATGCGGCTTAACAGAAGTCCTGAAGGAACATCCTTATAATTTACCTTATTCAAAGAGAAAATTTATCACCATTGCCGCGGTTATGGCGATGGACCCTAAGGTTGTGATACTGGATGAACCAACGGCTGGTCAAGACCGCGAATCGACAGAATTGTTAGGTCAACTAATTAAGGAATTAACGGCCAAGAATAAAACCGTTATTACCATCACACATGATATGGAGTTTGTAATTAAGGAATTTCAACGCGTGCTAGTTTTTGCCCAGAAGCAATTACAAAAAGAAGGAACACCGAGAGAAATTTTTTGGGATGAAAAAATCCTAAGGGTCAGTGCCTTAAAGCAGCCATATATTTGTCAATTAGCGAAAGCGTTGGGCTTTGAAGGCATCATGACGATGGATGAACTAGGAAAGTCTAGTGGTAATAAGTCAAGATAATTTTTCAAAAGATTTTTAAAGGTAGTT
>OBUQ01000204.1_pt1 | contig 69640 bp, 74 predicted proteins | sample 1494951 | NCBI WGS metagenome assembly OBUQ01 (sample SAMEA2579938, study PRJEB22360) | human gut metagenome | biome: human gut; feature: human-associated habitat; material: faeces | place: Denmark | collected 2008/2010
TCATTTATTTGCGAAGAACATCGGCTAGCCGCAGGATTGAAATCATCGACCGATAAGTGAGTTCCACTTTTTCGCCCGCAAGCAGTCGTTTCGAGCCAATCTCATCTAGCCCCACAAGCCGAGAAAACAGCGGGCCGCTCATCGTGCCCTCGTCAATTGATTCCCTTATGGTCTTCAAAACGTCCGTATCATGAAGCGATGCCGAGCTGTAGGGGGCAACACGAGCGGAACTCTCAATTAACGACGAGACAAAAGGATGGAGATGCTTTGGACATAGTCCATCAAACACCACATCCCCATTGTCGTTCGAGCCGACCAGGCGCCAAGTATAGTGATCGACCCAGTCATCTCCGTCATATATGGCGTTCATGAGCAACTTCCCGTCTAGAGAGAGAAACCTATTTGGACATCGGGGCGCAAGACCGCAATCCATATCGGGCCTCCAGCAGCTCCAACCCAACGCACCACATAGGTTCCCTTTCGTACATGTGTATCAATCTGCCCCGAAATGCCGGTGAATGCAATTCCAGACCCGTTTGTCGGATAGCAATCGACGTATTTTTGTTTTCCGCTCACAACCTTGTATAGATATATCGTTCCAGCAAAAGAGAAGGGATCGTTCGCAATTTTGTCCGGAAGAACTTGCCACCTCAAAATCCCGCTACCAATATGGTCAAGCTTGACCGTTCCGCCGTCCCCCTCAAAAGTGGCAAGGGGATTTACCCCAGACTGAGAGTCGGCATCGCCCTCCTTAGCAGTTATCAGCAGGCTGCCCGTATAAGACTGCTGAGGCTCACCTTCAGGACAGGCAGCCTCGGCCCAAGAAGGGCCACTCAGGCAGAACAGTCCGAGCAGCATCATTACCAACAAAAGAAAACCCTTAGTTCTTTTCATCTCTATCCCCAACGTCTCTCGACATTTGTATATCGTGACTATTTTAGATCTATATGGCCAATTCGAGCCCTCGCCATGGCATTTGTTGCACTGGGTTTCTTTTCATTAATTTTTCCCTTTGGTAAATCCCCGCCCCTAAGCATTAAACCCGAAGTCCACCGAGTGGGCGAAAGTAAAAGAGGGTCGAACCAGAAGCAGTTCCCGGACAATTGGCGTCCGGCCAGACACTTCGGTTCGACCCTTTCTTTCAGGATTCTGTAACAGCAAAGACCCTGCTAGATGGGCTTTTTTGTGGGTGGGTAATTGTAACAGTTGATTGAACTGCGACGCGCTAGGGCCAATAGGGCGAGGCAAACTAGCGAGGCGTGTCGCCGCGAGTGTAATCGCCGCGACCGACGACGCGGTCGTCCAGCTGCCTCGACACGGCGCCACCGCTGTGCGTCTGGCCCACGGCGCGACAGAAGGAGACACTGTTGGGGCCGATGGGCTAAGACCGTTGCTGACCAAGTGCCATTAGCGGCCATTGGCACATGTCAAGCCAGACTGATTCTGTGGGTATAGGGCGGCATTTCACTGAGATCGGAAACTCCCGCAACCATTGATTAATTTCGATATGTCCGAAATTAATATTACGTACATGGGTAACAAGCATATATCGGAGCGCTCAAGTAACCGAAGTAACCGAGCCGGGGCAAAATTGGCCAGAAGGACCCCGGTAAGATGTTTGGAGGCGAAGATGAGTACAACGAAAAACCTGTTTATTACTCGCAGGTCAATCCTGACGGCAGCCGCATTGGGCGGACTGTCACTAATTACCCCAAATGGTGCATTTGCTGATGGTTACAATTCTGAAACCGTAGAATTCCTAGCGTTCCCGGATCTGAGTGAATCTGATGTCGAGGCGATTGTGCGTCAACGTGCAGAGCAAGAAGCGGCCCTTATCATAGAAGAGGCGATGTCATCTGATGATGTTGAGCTCTATGCGACGCGCGGTCGCCCAAGCTACAGCACCGTATACGGGAGCGTGCAAACGAAAGCCAGCGGATGGCACGACGTTGCTGGGCAGCCCCCGGGGGGCATTCACATCGACGGGAGCGGTTCTGTAAACGTCCAGCGATATGGCGGCGGTTCGGTGAGTGTATCGGTGCCGCTCCCGAATGGTGTCGGAAGCATAGGCGTATCGATACCGCTGGCAAAGCGCGAGGCGATGGCGACTGGGTTTTCCATTGATATCGGCGGCCCTGGCTTTTGGAAAGTAACGGCGAACGTTGAACACAAGGTCCAGCCGTTTGTTGTTTATGAGACCGTCAATGGCGTCAAGAAGGTGTACAAAAAAGCAGCGACGAATGACTTCTTCCGTCTTGCCTTAGGCAAGCGAAAAGTAGGATGACATGACGGCCAAGAGCTATGCAAAGATAGCGATTGTTGGCCTTGTAATCGGTCTTGCAATGGCACTATGTGCATCATTCGCGAAGTATAGGTCCGAGCAATCGTTTATTGATGGCGCTGAAAACGGTTTTGGCATAGACGGAATGTATGTCAACGATGGCGCGACCAGGACGTCTATGGCGATTCTTGCAGGCGAAGACATGGAATGGCAAATCTGTAATGACGATGGCTCTTGTCTGAGTGGTCGTTTGGCCGCAACGAGCGATCCGAATTCGTTCGATCTTCTCGACAATGATGGAGCGGATTGCGGTTCTGTTCACCTTTCATATGCATCGCGAGATGGGATGGACGGCATCCTCTACGTCTCCCACGAAACTGACGATTTCAAGATGCGCAAAACTAACCGAGCGCCGGCTTTTATCGAGGAGTGAGAGTTCCCGGCGGCCTGCCGATCAGGCCGCCGGGGTATCGAACCCCGCATTCATCCGTATGAAGTTGATAATCGAGGAAACAAAGCCGTCCCAGGCAGGACGGCTTTGGTCTTTAAAGGCCAGGTTTTACCCTAGCCCAAAATGGCCAGAATGGTCACCAGAGGAAGAGCGACGATCATAAGACGGAACTCGGACATAGCGACCACCTCCCCGAAAACTCGGGCAGGGCTTCAGCGCGGCGGCGCGCTGAAGCGATCCTAGCAGAGTCGTCAATCGCCACCGGTCAGCTCGTACCCAGCCTCGCACCAGGGCATGGCTAAGTTAGCGAGGCGGGGTACGAGCTGACTGCTTTCTGTTTAATGGCTGTCAATCTCTTCTGCCATCTCCTTTCACTTTTCCTCAGTACTTATAGCTGAACGTTCTCAGATATATAAAATCATTCCTTCCATTTCCCGAAAGCCGTTTTATGGAATATCAGAAATAGCTAAACGAGTAATTGCTCTCACTTTGAATCTGATCCAATTGCGCTCCGACTTAAAGATTTCTGTTGTCAGGTTCATCTGCCAGATAATCATGTGGAACATAATCGACGTGATAACGCTTTTCAAACTCCTCGATAAACCGGTCGACCTTTCGAGCATTTTGATAAACCTTTTCAAGCGTGCGGAAAACAGCTTTCTCGTTGTACGCGGGAAGACCTTGTGCGTTCACAAAATACATCAGCTGATTGAGATTCGTTCCCTCCTTCAATAACTCGTGATAGAGTTTTTCAACTTCCGCGATATCAAAATTGAATGATTCAATCTTTCCGTAAATTGCACTGCGGCGAACCAACTCGCTTACAGAGACGCCAAGCACTTCCGCGCGCTGTTCGATCGCCTTTTTTTCTGGAGCGGTAAGCATCACATGAAACGAAACGTCACGTTTCTCTGCGATGGCTTCACCGCGCTCGTCAGTTTTTTCCGACGCGTGTTTGCGCCCCTGTTTCTGCAGCGTTTTATTTTTTACGCGTTCGGTTTTCTTGCCAGTCTCAAGATCGTCGAGAGAAATCGAACGGCTAATCAAAACGGAGCGGATTAGTTCAGCTTCTGTGCAACCGGCTTCGTCACAAAGTTGTTGAAGGGTTTCTTTTTCTCCAGGGGTCAACGTCGCTTCGACTTTCTCGCTTCGTCTCATTTTCATCCCTTCAGTTTCGGAGTGGCCTCCGAAACAAGATCTGGAAAGGTGCGCCGAATTTTTCTCGGATGCGAAACCGTTTCGCGCGAAACGGAACTCAGCCTTGCCTGTTTTCTTTTCCCGTAGGAGGGAAAAGCAAGATCGTAAATGGCCATAGTTCATGCTTGCATGTAATTATGGCCATTTACGTACATCTTGCAATCTCCGGAACGGCGATTGGGCGAAACGCAGTGTAGACGTGGAATGAGAGGCCTCATTCCAAGCGAGAGGCCTCGCGGCGTTGTAACTGCGTGAAGACCGTGAGCGGAAGCGAATTTTTAACGCGAAGGATGCTGAGTGTTAGAGATTCGCTGTAGCGAGAGCGAAGCGGTGATGCGAATGCGAGGGATGCCGAGTATTTGCATCACCGCGCAGCGGGTTTGCGGCGCCCGCGACGCAAACCTTCGACTTTGTCGAATGTTTTTCGTAACGCCAGCGAAAAAGTTGAGGCAGCTTTCGACATTTCAATGACGCGGAGAGTCTTTGGTGAGACTCGTAGCGCTGTTGGATTTGTCGAAAGGTGACGCGGTTCGCATTACGATTCGAATGGCGATCCGATTTTCATGCGGCGGCAAAGCCGCCTATGATCGCGACCGATGGTCGCTATCGATTTTCAAAACTCCCGTTTTGCCGCACAATTGCGATGTTCTGCTTCTCCCCGCCGGACACCCCTCCTTTCTTGCTGTCAAGCATCGCTGCCGCCCCGTTCTCCGCAGCGGCAATCATTTTGTCTAACCCCAATATGGCAAGCATCCGATTCAGTTTGTCGGCCTCGAAATCATCAGAAAGCAGCGTAAGATTATCGAGGATCGTCCCCCCCCCCAACAATAGGGGGCTCTTGCTCCGTAATGCCAACTCGGCACCGCCGCAATGCGTATCGGTCGATGCGACGCTGTGATACCCCGTTGTAGAGGACGGCCCCTTCCGCGTTATCTGGATATAGACCCAATATCACTGACAGCAGCGAGCTCTTCCCCGAGCCATTTCTTCTTGCTTACTGTTTTTCTTATATTGTAACGATTTTCGATAAGAGGAAAGATTACTCCATTACGCGCAAGCCCGAACTCTAATCGTTTCCCATCAGCATTGCCCATTTTTCGGATCGAAATCCAAATCCAGCTTCCTATCGCATGCTGAAATCAAATCCTGATCATGGCTTACAACAAGAATTAGCTGATCGAAGGGATTTCGATGAATATACTCCGTGAACTCCCGACGGCTTTCTTCATCTAAATCGTTCGTTGGTTCATCGAACACAAGCACTTCCGGCTGCCTGCGAAGTGCTGCGAATATCCTTAGCTTTCGATACTCTCCACCAGAAAGGTCTCTACAATTCTTGCCTTTTAACGATTCGACGGTTCGATAGAAACTCGGCACAAGCTCTCGGAGGTTTTCGCTCGATCCCCGAATCGACGTCCTCTCAAGGTAATTCTCCACCGTTTCGTTCGGAATAAAGAGCTTTTGCGGGCACACCGCAAACAGGTCCCGTCGGATCGTCTCCATATCGAGCTCTTCATATGGCACCGACCCCAAAGCCCGATGTCCCCCAGCGGAATATAGTCCAAGGAGCACCTTCAGAAACGTGCTTTTTCCGCATCCGTTCGGCCCGGTAATGGCATAGGTTTTTCCTTCCTCCACCTCCACGGAGAGGTCGCGGTACAAGTAGGGCTTTCCCGCGTATCGGTACGCGATGTTGGACAACGATATGCTCTCCACGTGCCCAACCGTGAGGGTGCCGCGGTCCTCGGCGTCCTCCGTCAGAGCCCCCAATCGGTCGAACGAGGCCCTTGCGTCCTGATACGATTTGAAATAATTCAAAAAATACTTGAAGCATCCGAACGCCATCGAGTAATACGAGTTCACCATTGTGAACTCACCTAAGCTCATTCTTCCGCTCAATATTTCCATCCCGGAGATCACGAGCAGTGCCCCCCGAAACACAGACGAGATCAGGCCGTCGCTTGATGTGGCCAGATTCGAGACCCTACTTGCTTTCATGTAAATCGGGTAGTACCCCTCGAATACCCCTTTGAGCGTCCGAGCGCTCTGGTCATATGCGCCATCGCACTTAATGTCAAACAACTGCGACAGCTCGCCGCTCACGGACGCGAAAAGCTTGCTCAACCCCTCCTTGTTCGCAAGCGAGCTGTTGTACAACGGCTTTTTCAACGCCCTGAATAAAATGAAGTACGCACCAAGCGAACATACGCTTAACACCAGGAACACCGGATTGATCGAAAACAGGATGATGCATATCAACACAACCAGAACGATGTTAAGCCCGATTGTCAGGAAGTTGTTCACGACAAACGATGACACCGCATTCGAATCCGCATATACCCTCTGCGTTGTATAGGATGGATCCGCCTGCTCCCCCTTTTCCAAGGGTCCCCGTTCAAACGACTCACACGTGGCTCCCATCAGCCTCATCGTCATCTCCAAGATGACGCGCGATACGTTCACGCCCATCGCATACGACATGAAGGAAGCAGATATCCCTATGCCTGCAACAAAAGCCGCAAACCACACGACGCGAGATGGGTCCCTATTCGTCACGAGAAAGTCTACAAATCCACCGTTTAAGGCGGGCATGACGCACGAGAGAGCGAAATTAACCAACATGAGAATCACGAAAAGCCGTGACCCTTTACACCGAAACAACTCGTGAACCGTCTTCTTAAACATGCCAGCTCCCATCAAGCGACCTTTTATCCAAAACTGAATTTGCTCGCCGCTTAATCGCTCCCATATATCCCTTTTTGTTAATCCTTGCTCAAGACATTATCGCGGGTTGCAGTGTCTAGGATCCCATTTCGCCTTTATATACATACGAATAGGCCTCCTATTTGCATAGGCAAGCACGGCGATTATAACGGCAGCCACCATCAGACCGAAACTAGCCCTTTTGTCCGGAAAAGGGACGAGAGAAAAAGGCATATTGCGGAGAAAACTATAGCCGCCCCCACCACTCGGTTTGAACCTAGAGACTCGGCCGTCCGCTTTGCCTCCTCTAAACGCTCTCCCGATAGCAGTGACATTCCGGCAATCAATCCCGTGAGCTTGCCTCGATACATCATATTCCGAACACCAGCAGCAGGCATGACCCCACCATTGGAGCCACAACGTCCGACATCGCCATCACTCCAGTCCACTCCTTCAATACCAGCCCTATCGACAATCATCAAAATGTTTTTCAATTACTTTGCATGAGCTCGAACGCGCCGGTTTAAACGACATACAGTTTAGCCTCCGATGGCCTACGCGATTCTCACGAACGCATGCGGAGGCTCCCGGGGCTTTACGACCGGGTGCTCGACGCCATCGATATCACGATGAACGAAACCTCACTGCACCTTTCAATTGCCTTTTGTCCGGAATCGTTCAATGTCGACGATTTCAAGCCAGTTTGTACGATGCTTCGAGACAAGCTGAAATCGTCGGGTAGAACTGACCGAATTGACCTTCGAGTTCAGCCACTCATGCTCCTCGGTAGAGCCCGAAGAAACCGCTCGATTCGCCCTTCGAATAATCAATACCGTCGGCTAGTCAACACGATCAACGACCTTCGATACGATCCGGACTATCGAGGCTACTTCATGTTTGAGTGGGGCGACCCCATCGACCACTTGGTCAGATTCCCTCAACTGCAAATGCAATTTGGCCAAGTGGCCATCCACGCCAATGGCGATATCGTCGCATCCCCCTATATACCTCTCATCATCGGAAACGTTCGCAAACACAGCCTTCAGGAATACTGCGATGCCGGAATGGCAACCGTTTGGGATAAGCCCGTTGTTACCGCGTTGGCCAATCGCATGCACTCGATTGACGAGATGGAAGAGACCTCATCGTTGATTGCAGACATCAATATGGACGGCAACCTCTATGTCGACCTCATCGACGATGATCTAGGCGATCTGAGCGTCCTGTCCCAATTCTAAGGAGATGTTCCCATGTACGAGACCCCAGAAGTAGAGAAGATGGATTCCAAAACCGCCCCCGTTCCTGTTGTAGTCAACTTTGCAGCCGTCGTGGATAACGTAGTCGCAGCCGTCTATGATGCCGTCGTGGCGGCCTACGCATTCTGGTACTCGGCAGACAACGACGGCACCGGGACGAGTGCAGCACAGAACTAGTCGCCGACTCATCGAGCAATCACCTCGCCTATCACTGCATGCGATTGGCTGCGCAGCCCCAGCCAACGCCCCAAGCGCCTTGAAGAGCTGCTTGTAACATTCGTTCATTCAACAGCGAGATCTCTTCACCATTCTCGGCCGGCCCGACAGAGCGACACATCAGTCGGGCCTGCCAGACTTATACAACGCGACGACTCCGCTCACGCCACACTCCCCGAAACTCGCACTGTCATCAAACGGGCAATCAACACTGAATCCTGTTGTGCGATATGGGCAGACAGTCACGTGCGCGATTAAAGCGAATTCACTTAGCAGACATCAAGAATGCTTTAGCGCCGCAGGATGGCCATACGCGGAGCACGGCACGCATAAGCCAAAAGCGGCATTAAAAGCCATCCCCTTCCCAGCTGAATGCGCGTCCTAGCCCATCAACGGGTCGGACCATCGCGAAGATGGTCCGTGCTTCCATGCTGCGATGCGATATCAAGCATCACGAATAGTCCCCGCCCAACGGGGTCCCCCCCGCAGGCGTTTCGAAACCCGCCCCCATCCCGGATTCCCACGCAGCGGCCGCGTTCACCGCCGACACGGGGCCCCTAGCTCCCCCGCGACGCGGCAGACCATCGGCTGCCCCTCGTAAAGGATGCAGAAGACGCGCTCGAGGTCCGACGGTTCGACCAGGCTGCACCGGCAGTCCGCGTACAGCGCGCAGCCCCTCCCGCGCGGGTCGCCGCCCGAGCCCTCATCCGGCTCGTGATGGCGCACCTCGACCCAGAGGCCCTCCGACACGTCGTCGAACCCGAAATCGAGCTCCGCCTGGACGCTCTCGCCGAACGCATCGCCCAGGACGAGCTCCGGCACCTTCGTCATACGGCCGTCCAGCCACTCAATCCCTATCATCGTGCGCATGGTGCAAGCCCCTTCCGGCACGGGATTGTCAGCTCAAACCGACCCTTACCCATACGGACGAACATAGCTCGCCAGGGGAAGCCCCTGAAGGCCGTGCGCCACAACATGAGGCCGAATCCGCCCCCGGCTGGACAGGCCAACAACGAAGGAGCACACGGAACCGGCGCGGCGTTACAACCGTCCCGGCAAGCGTGTCACTTGGCCAAGTCATGATGCCGACAAACTCGGAAATGCTCCAACGGAGCGCCGAACGAGCGTAACAATATAAAGCCGTGCAACACGCGTTGGACGACCAGAACATCCCAAACAAAGGCCTGTCGGTCCCACCTACAAGCCCAATAGCAAAATGTGCATCAGCGGAATTGCAGCGATACAAGTCTCAACCGTCACCGTCACACCGCAGCGCGCCTAGTCCCACTCATCCTACTGCAAATGTCCCAGAACGAGAAAACGACCAGCTTAACATGCCAACCTTTATATCCGCACGCGCGTAATTCAACTCATAAGGACCGGCTATCCCTTACCTGTGACACAATCTCAAACGCACAGAACAGAATCATCAGTCCAATCATCGCATAAGAGGCTGCCGAACCTTCAAGCACTATTCCACAAAGAACAATCTCCGCGCCGCCAATAAGAACTGTTATCAGGCGCTCTGCCTTTTTGCTCTCGCCGCTCGCATAAAAAGGCGGCAAGGCGCACAAGATCACATATAGCCCGGGAAGGGAATACAGGATCGATAGTCCAAGTCCCCCATCAACCGCAGTGCTTTGCGTAAGAATCAACTGAACCCAAACGGCAATTATCACTGAGCAGGTTGTCGATAAAAGAAGGCTAGAGATATAGCACGCAACAAAGTCCCGTCGCATTCGAACAGAGAAATCCGCGAACTCTCTTCGCCGCGTGGAAACAATAAGGTACACAGAAATTGCAATAGAACCAATCAGAGAAAACAGCGGAACAACCAGCAATTCAAGCTTATTACCCCATCGATCAACCACACCCCCACTCCAATGAGCGGGAATTGTATCAGGGAGGACTGACCAAGCCGCCCATAGAATCAGAAATGGAAGAATAGAGAGGATGAAGGATGATAACACTGCGATAATTTTTTTTGAGGCTCTCATCGATTCCGCATCTCCTTGTGCGCTCACATTCCACTCCGTCTTAAATCAAGTTTAAATAAAAACTTGAATGCAAATTTGTTTTAATTAGTGTGGAAACTATATCCATTTAGTTCTAATTTGTTCGTAGTATCAAATCGATACCGACACTAGCATGACGTAGTCTTTCAAGACAGCTATTCAACATTGGAGGTCACCGCTATGGACAATGTGAACCACCTAAACGAACTCTCAATACAGTCCCAGCTTAGCATCCTTGAAAAACTGGTCGCGGACGCGGAACAATCTACCGACGCAAGACGCGATTTCGAAGCTCAGCCTCGTGCCGTATTCCAGAAATATGGAATTACAGACCTCCAAATCAAAGCGGGAAATCGGAAAGTCTCTCTGTACGAACTGGTGGAGTCAACCGAAAAGGAGGCGCGTGTCCCCGTTGCACGCGCAGTATATCGTCGTATCCAACTTGCATATTATGACGAGGACACCGAAGCTGAGCCGCAAACGATACCTCTCGTAAACGTTGTACTTAATGCAAACGCAGTAACGAACGCAAACATCATTCTGAACGCAAACGGAATGGCAAACGCAAACGCGAATGCTCAAAACAACGCCAACTTTAAGTACGACGTCAACACAATGGGCTATGGATCAGCTATTTTTATGAACAAACCTGATGCTGTTGAACTATCGGAATCGTACAAACAAACTTCTGTTTTCAGGAAATTTGATCAAGAGGGCTTGAGTGCAGCGAGGCAAGCAGCCGTGCTTAAAACAGCAATCAAGAATTCCAGCTCCAATACCATCAACCCCGAAGGGGCTTCCAATGGGGTCGCCCGCGGGTCTTATCGCTCCGTCGAATTCGAAGTTACTTACTCCGAGAACGAAGGCACCTTGGTAATCACCGACGCCCGTTTGCTCGCGGCATGATTTCCGAAAGCTCGCAGCACGTGCTGTTCCGCAGACCTCGAATGCTGACATTTATAACAACATATAAATGTGGCGCTGTGTGTGATCATTGTCTGATGAGCTGCACTCCGAACAACAGTGACAGGCTTACTCTTCCCCAAATGCGGCAATTCATCGATAGCTTCGCCGAAGTATGCGTCGGAAGTGGTGTTGTTGTGTTTACGGGCGGAGAATGCACCCTTCTTGGCGATGACCTTCTCGAGGCCATCGCATATGCGAATTCTTTAGGACTCTTTACTCGAATTGTAACGAATGCGTGGTGGGCAAAAAGCGAAAGAGACGCAGAAACGTTCCTCAACGAATTGAAGTCATGTGGCCTTGACGAAATCAATATCAGCTGCGACGACTTTCATGCGGAATATATACCCCTCGAGAATGTGCGCAACCTTTGGAACTCAGCAAAAACAATGGGCTTTCAAACTCTCGGCATTGCGGTCTGCAGAGATAACAACAGTACAATCAGCCCGGCATACCTGTGCAAGTACCTTAATGAAGACATTCCACTCCTGCATCAGTTCGACGATAATACCCAGCCTCCCCGCGCGCCAGCCCGCTTCATCACGGATTCAGGCATCACGCGAATTGGGCGCGCACGAAATCTCAGTCTCAACCAAAATGCGCGACCGCAGGCACGTCTCTTAGCGTCACACTGTTCCGACTGCGGCCAAGACTTCGTTATTTCCCCAAACTGCCATCTTGCACCCTGCTGCGGAATAAATGCAGAGGGAACTTGGCTTTTCGATCTTGGCAAAATCAATCTGACGGATGACATTAATGAACTGCAGCTGCTCCTACTTAATTACATACAATACATAGGACCAGGAGGACTGCTGAAGCACTTGCGCACGAGCGGAGGCCTTTCTTCATTTGGGCGCTCAAGCTACCTCTCTCAATGCGAGATTTGCGAAGACATCGCCCTCTCGAAAGAGGCACAGACCTGTCTTGCAAAGCTAGCTCCTAAACTGGCAGCCGACTTGATTGTCGAGACTAAATTCGAGACTACCTTTATCGGAAATGGGTCTGATATACATGATTGAAGTGCTACCCTCTTTAAATTCGCTCTCGAGTAATCCACTCCGTAGATTGGACACTCTTGGAGTAACAGATTTTTTAGACACACTTGACATATCTATAGATCCTTTTGAATGCGCGCATCGCATCTGGGATCAACTTGACAGGGAGCATCAAGAGCTCGTCTCCTTCCTGATGCTAGGTGGAGAGATTGATCTCGATTCAGAAGTGGCAAAAAGAAGTCTGCTGAAAGGCACTGTTGAAACCATAGCCTCACTCGGGCTGCTAAGCGAGCACAATGGCAATGCCTCCCTTTCCGGTTTATCTCTAATCCGATATCATGGCATCTGGCTTTTTGCCGATGCGCCATCACCCTCGCCTTTACTATATTTTGGCTCTGATTCAATTGGGCTCGCTCGTCGGCTAAGCCCATCCCCCGGAAAGAATGCCTTAGACCTCTGCTCTGGACCAGGCATCCAGGCACTCATACTGGCAAAATCTGGAATGCACGTCACGGCGATAGATATCAATCCGATCGCCTCAGAAATCTGCCAACTAAACGCACTGGTCAATGGTATTAGCGAAGATTTAACTATTCTAACCGGAAGTCTCTACAACGCACTAAACAATATCGAAAGCCCTTGCAGCTATGAACTCATTACGGTGAATCCTCCTTTGCTCCCAATCCCAGAAGACGTACCATACCCCTTCGTTGGCGATGGCGGCCCAGATGGCCTCAACATCACAAGCAAGGTTATTCGAGGTGCAGGAGATAAACTCACTGATAGCGGATATCTCTCTGCAATTGGAATGATTGGCCTTGGAACCAACAATCAATCAGCATTTGAACGAATACAGAACGATTTGTTGCAAGCTGGCCTCAATGGTGTCTTGACAATAATCTCGAGCTTTAACCTCGGACCCCAATCTGGCTGGATCGACGGTATCGCATGCACATCTGTTGCACATGCTCCAGGAAAATATTCCAGCAAAGAGGAGGCTGTAAAAGAGATATCGCGCGCATACAAAAAAAATCCACTACGACCGCGTCTGCACCTATCACTTGAAGGCGTGGAGGGAGAGACAGCCCTTTCAAAATCCCATCCTAACGATTCAAGACTGCTCCGCAGATGGCAACCCACTTGGCCCCTGGATCCTCTAAAGCATCCGTCATACGAAAGCAGGTCAATAGGCTGCGCGCCACTCTCTGATGACGCGCAGCCTATCTCATTTCCCCCGCGCTTTACCGAGCCCGACTCACACCTCGATTTTGAGTTTCGCGTTTTAGATCTCAGAAACCAGATCTAAAAACTGCAGCGTTAATTTCACTTCGCCAACAGCATTACGGCGCGAGCACATCCAACGGAACAACTTGGACGCCGCGGTCGGTAACATAGGCTTGTGAACCAAATCCAATGATTGCAACTTTCGAAACCGGCGGGTTGTTTCCGGCGGCAACCATACGTTCCTCGACAGCAACAAGATTGTCAGATGCCTCTTCGATTTGAGCAGAGCTGAGCTTAACTTCAACCGGGATCCAGGTCCCGCCAGGAGCCGCAATGACTGCATCGACCTCTAGATCGCGAGAATCGTGATAGTGGTAGAGGCTCATTCCGTTTGCTCGCGCATAAACCCACAAATCATGGAGTGCCAGCGATTCAAAAAGTAGTCCAAGCGTCTTGAAATCTAACAGCAAAGTCTCCGGAGTCGCCCCGAGCGCAGCGGCCGCCAGCGACGGGTCAGCAAGATGATGCTTCTTTGATTCTCTTAAGTGCACCGGAGATCTCATTGCTGGATTCCACGCGGGAATATCGCGAACGAAGCTAACCCGTGCGAGAAGAGATATATACGATGCCGCCGTTTGTCTCGATACTTCTCCACCAAGATCAGCTACGAGCGTCTTGAGTGTCGCCAAAGTGGATTCATTACGCGCAAGCGATTCGATGACAGCTTTGACCTTTTCGGGATCGCGTCGAGAGCCATCAACACGAGACAAATCTTCTTCGGCGACTATGCCGATGTAACGTTTCGCCATCGCCGACGCAGCCAGCGCATCGCGACCGACCGCCGCGGGCCATCCACCACGGACAACGCACTCGGCAATCGAGGCAGAATCCAACGATCCGAAAGCGCCATTGAACTTTTCGCCAGAAATAATGCCCGACAGCTTAACCGCGCCGCTAGATTTCCCAAGCTCGAAAAGCGTCATGGTATCCATGCGCAATTTAGCGAACCTTCCAGCGCCACTGTGCATCGGCCGTTCATTGTCTCGCGGCGTCGCCGACCCCGTAAATATGAACTGGCCAGGCTCGCCGCCGCGGTTGTCGCACTCAAACCGCGCCGCGTCCCAAAGTTTCGGAACCTCCTGCCATTCATCGATCAGCCGCGGCACCTCGCCTGCAACGGCAAGCGCCGGGTCCGTCTCGGCACGCAAGCGATTCTCGAAGTTGCGCGACGGATCCATGAGCAGGAGCCTGGACGCCGCACGGGTCCCGGCTGTGGTTGTCTTTCCACACCATTTCGGTCCTTCGATGAGAACGGCACCGAATATCCCTAGCATCTGGTCGAGCTCATTTTCGATAATTCGAGTGTAGTACTTTTTTGGCATATTCTTCACCATTGTTTACCAGTGCTTTTAACTAAATTTACCGTTTTCATTTAACCAAATTTTGCTTTTTCGATTAACCAGATTTACGCATTTCAGTTAACGAAACAGATTAAACATGACGAGTCAAGCCACGACAGGCTCGCGCCGTACTGCGGCCTGGCGCCGCACAACCGCCAGTCGGAGACCTCGATCTCCTCGGTGACGGCATCGCGCCAAGGCAACAAAAGGCTGAAGAACCTGCTCATATTCTCGTGCAACTGCCTTGCCCGGACAGAGGGAAGATGGGGCGACCACTACGCCAGGTGCCGAGAACGGGGCATACCGCACGGCAAGGCACTCAAAGCGCTGACGCGAAAGAGGTTGAAGGTCACCTACGCGATCATGCGGGACAGGGCGCCCTAAGCCACCTAGTCGAAGCACAGCACTCCGAACAGGCTGAAGTCCGCCGGTCGAAAGGCCTGGCGTCAGCATTTCGCGATTCGATCTCGCGAACGGCATTCCCCGGTTGACAAAACTATAGGAACACCCGTGCTGTTACCACTGCCATGCGTGTGATTGAGTATCTGCTAGCTTAAGCACTGCTGAATATCGCGTAACAGCACCGCCGTTATCGTGTGCGGGCATCTGGCAGACGCTGGTCCCTGTGCCCTTTTATTGCTAGCTCTCCATCTGCAGCGCTGCCGCATGACGGTCTCTCCCATGTCGGCCCAGATCGCGTCTATGTGGAACCTCCTCGTTCAGTCGACCGCATGGCGGCACGAGTGTAACGGGGTGCCTGGAGATGCATTTAATAGCGGTGCCTGACGGCAATATTCAGTCGGGAAGGCAGCGGTGCTGATTCGCAATACAGGTGGTGTCGAAAGGACCTAGGACTCATGTGATTGCATAAGCCGCAACAGTGCTGAAAAGGCTAACTGCTTTTGTTCGTGCATTGGCATCATATTCATAAAATCAACCGGTCCCGACGTTGAATCTAAAATCATCGTTTAGCATTGATCCTGGCTGTTTTCAGAAAGCCACTAGTTTTTTTAACTCATACATGAAAAGGAGGTGACGAAAATGGAGAAAGAGGAAATCGAGCTGGCCAGCGATAAATCGGCTTCCGACATCGAGATCACTGTTGAAGAACTTCTGGACTTCGGCATTGATGTTGATCAGGTTATACAGCGCCGCTGCTAAGGTCTGATAACACAATCGCCTCCGTTTAATGTGACGGAGGCGATTCCTATTCGCCCGAAAGAAAGGAGCTCAAGTTGAAGGTTGATTTCACTCTGATCAATCCGGTGAATCACTACAGGAAGACCCTTGTTGATAATCTGGCCATCTTGAATCTAAGGGCCGTTTCTGAAGCCGCGGGATTTTCAACTCACGTTATTGACTTTCAGCGTAAGTTCCTCGAAGAAGAAAAGACTTTTTCAAAAGAAATCTATCGGTGGTTCTTCGACGAAATAAAAGCAATCGACTCCCATGTTTTTGGTGTTTCGATCATGAACGCCTCTTATATCTGGGGCATCATGATAGCGAAGATTATTAAACGGGCGCATCCCGAATCGGTTATCATATTTGGTGGTCCCCAGATCACTTCACTTCGAGAAATGGTTTTTCAGGATTGTCCCGAGGTTGACTTTCTATCGATCTTTGATGGGGAAGAAACCCTCCCGCTTCTACTCGAATATATTGCTTGCGGCGCTCAAGGCGATTTACCTAAAAATTCGATTTCTAAAACCGGGGATTCTGGATTATGCGAGTTGGTTGAATACGACATTAACAACCTTCCGGAACTCGACTACTCCAATTCATACGGCATGAACGTGGTCAACATTGAGGCAGGTAGAGGTTGCCCGTTTAATTGCTACTATTGCTCATCCAGAGTGCTTCTCGGTCAGAAAGCGCGATTTCTTAATGTCGACAAACTGCTCGAAACCTCGCAGCGTGTCTACGATTGCATGGCAAAAACCGGCACTCTTTCTTCAATTAACTATAATCATGATAACTTTTTAGCATCGCACAAGTACTTCTTTGAATTTGCAGTCAAAAAATATGCAATGAATTATGATTTCAAATACAACTGTGAGGGACGAATCGATACGATAACTCCCGAGATCATTGGCCTACTTAAGGCAACCGGATGTATCTCCGTATTTGTTGGCTTGGAAACTGGCTCGCAAAGAATACAGCGAATATGCCGGAAAAACTTGAATCTTAAAAAAGTAATTCCTACGGTAAAATCCATCATTTCCTCTGGCATGAGATTCGAAACCAATTTTATCATCGGTTTTCCAGAAGAAACATATTCCGAAGTACTCGACACCCTTGCCCTTGCTCAAGAAGTCGCGTCGACCAGTTTTATGTCAAACGTTGACTTTTCCTATATGAGCCCAGAGCCTCTTACTGATGTTGCTCAAGGGGTGAATAAAGAGGATTATATCATCGTAAAAGAATCTCAGTATTACTTAGATTTACTTGCCGCCGGAATTGACCCAAACAGCCTGTCACCTCTTCATTTCAATCATCTGTACACAGTCAGGAATGAAAATTACGACATTCTTGACGTGCTCGCGCGTGCCGATACGTATTTTGATTTGATAAACCATTTTAAATTCGCAACCTACCTTATGATTCATCGAGATGGTAGAAGCATTGAAGATATTTTTGAAATGTGTCGCGATCGAGATGCATTTGCCGTTGCAGAAAGCTATACGGCAACTCTAGATCAAGCTGGGGTGTATTATGCGGTTTCTTGTTTCGAAATCGACCGGCTGGCAATAGTTCGTCGAGAAGAAAGAGCGCAGGATGTCCTATTCTATCGATACCCTGTTCAAAAGCTTTATCAGCTCTTCATTGAGACTATGAACATTTCAGGCTTCGAATCAGTGGCGAGCACCCCGACAAAAATAGTCGTTAGGAGTGCCAAATGAATAAGAATGCCACTGCGCAGCTGCACATCTATTCCGCCTTTTTCGTTCTCGCGGGATTTGTTTTAAATCGGGGAGTGTTTCTACTTTTCCTTGCGGATAAAGGAATGTCTGTCACGGAAATCGCGCTTTATCAAGCCCTGTTTAACATTGCAACGGTCGTCCTCGAGCTGCCAACAGGGCTGATAGGCGATTTCTTTGGAAAGAAGTTTTCGATTCAAGTGGGCGTGCTGCTGCTTTTCTTCCATACGGCTGGCATGCTGTTGCTCTCAGGTCCCTTTCTTGTCGTGCTTTCCCTTGTTGAGGCACTCGCCTACTCCCTTCAATCGGGATCCGAACAAGCACTTTTATATGAAATTGCCCGGAATGCCGGTCAAGGAGAGCGCTTCCTCACCATCAACGCTCGGCTGCTTGCCGCGCAATCAATCGCTACGGGAACGGCAATCGTACTTGGATCATTCATTGCCCAAGTATCTTGGAGTGCCCTCTACGTATGCGTTTCCGTTTTCTATCTCCTGCAGCTTCTCCTTCTGTATCCCATTGAGAGGATGGAAACGACCCATTCCAAAAACTCTGGGGAGGAAAGGTTTGACGTAGCCAAGATCTTCAGACGCGAAACCTGGTGCATTGGAGAATCCGCTTTTGCGGTGTTGCTTCTTCTAATCGGCACAAGCATGCTCGATGGATTCTATGGGAGTTATTACAACTTGAATCAGTTGGTATTCGACGCATTTGATGCTCCCGTCTCCATAATAGGAATCTTTTTCGGTGCATCCTATGCAGTAAATGCGACGGCCTACATTGCAGCAGATTTCTTCTCATCGCGTTTCGGGAAAAGAAATACCATGCTCGGCTCGATGCTAATCGAGGCCGGTCTTTTCATGATTCTTCCGTGGTTCGCTTCAAATCCGCTGTGTTTGTTTGGCCTTAGCATGGTGCTTTGCTTTCTCCCAGAAGTGGTGTACATCACTTCGGAAAACTTAATCCAAGACGCGATAGCGGACGATCTCCGCGCGACGATCCTTTCCGTCGCGTCTCTGGTAAGGGCTCTCTTTTCTGCAATGTTTTTCTCCATATTTGGATATGTGTTGGGGTTATATCCCATTCAGATAGCGCTCGGCGTTATTGGCGCAATCGCGATAGCAATTACCGCCGTTGTTTCTTTAAAAATGGTAGGAATACATGTCTCCAAGAATTGATATATCGATTGACGAGCTGCCCGAAGCGTCGAGCCTTCTTGATGGACATGACTATTCGTCACAAATCATTCAGCGTATCGCCGGGGTTCCAGTAATACTCGATGCATCGGGATGCCCTCATTCCCCTTTTTTCGAAGTTGAATATGATGACAGGACGATTAGGTTTACAAGTCGACATGATAATGAGCATATTGTCGAGTTGGGGAGGAAGCTTGACTACGTCCATCACAATTGCAGCGGCTTTCTAAAGACTTTCTTTTTGAGAATAGATGTAATTGATGGTCACTGCTATTCGCTAAGCAATCATGCAAAGTCGCTGTCCATTGCATTCCGGACCGGAGGAAGGGTGGGACCATTTTTACATCTCCTCTCTTCTCACTATTTTTGTGTCAATGATTTTTCTGTTACGCAAATCGGAAGGCAGGAAGTCAAACTGAGCAGCGCTGCGTGCACTCAGACTATGACGATAAAGCGCATCGAGAATAGATGGATTGACGTCTTGTGTTTTCTTCTCGGAAGAACCATGGCAAGCTGCAATACAAACATGCCCTTATTAATTGAGCGCTATTGCAAGAGTGCTCGGCTGCACCATGGATTATCTGGCATAGAGGCTGTTATCGTTTTTTCAAACAAGCACTCTCCCTATTTCGCCGACGAAGAAGGACGTAGGAACATCCTCTCTCTCGTTGACACAGAGGCAATCAGAAGACTTCTGTCGCCGAAACTGAAAGATCCTTCCTTCGATTACGGCGTGAATAAATCCGGTGAACAAAGAGAGATAACTGCGAAATTATCAATTTCATACGACAAATACTACCCCAATAAAAAGATTGTAAAACTTATAGCGCTTCAATTAGCATCGTCAGGCAGGTATCATCCAAAACTCATGTCGAGTGATTATTTCTCTCCTCAATCGGATTGGGCGGATGTACACCTGCTTTTAATTCCGAATACTTTCAATGACCCTATTTTTATCTACTATCAACTCGCACTACTGACGGGCTTGGGCAACCGAATGCGTCTCCAAAAGTATTTATCGGTTTTGAGCAGGTATTTTTCTGGCATGATTTCGCGCCAGGCGTTTAACGAGAGAGCCGTCGAACTGTTTGGCGAGGCTGCGTGTTTTCTGCCGATCGGACGACTCTCCAGCGCCTTCTTCATGCGAAACACTTTTCCAGAAGAAGGCTTGAGGGAAAGGATATTAAATGTTCTATTGGAACGATAGTGCTTATATCAGGAGAGATTCCAACGAACTTATATTGCAAGGATTAAAATCGCGAGTGAGGGTCAAAATCTCTGATTTGAGTACAAATCTTTTTGATCAGCTCGCCAAACAAAATATGATAGATGAGACGAACCTTGAAGCTCGCGAGCAACGATTCTTGCTAAGGCTCAACGAACTTGGTTTTCTAGAAACTGAAGAATACGAGCTGGAATCACCCCACTCGAGGACAGCTCGCTTTTTGTCTTATTATTCCGACGCTCCACTGACGTTACTTAAGCAAATCGGCGCCGTTCATCTTGCCATCGTTGGTATGGGCGGCATAGGGCAGGTGGTGGCGGAGCATTTGGCTGCTGCTGGAGTTCGGCATTTTACATTAATCGACGGGGATCGAGTTGAGAGGTCAAACGTAAATCGTCAGTTTCTTGTTGGTCCCGATGAAATAGGAGAAGCAAAAGTAGAGGCAGTTTCCAAAACACTTGTTAATCGCTATCCGGATCTTTCGCTTAATCCAATTGCGTCTTACGTCCGCTCTGCCGAAGAACTCATGCGTTGCGTTCCTTCGAGGACTTCAATGCTTGTTTGCGCTGCAGACAGTGGGGAGGGGGTCAATCCCAGGTCAATAGTTCTTGAAGCATGTATAGAAAAGGACATTCCCTGTGCATTTTGTGCTGTTGGAGTAGCTGATGGGGAAATTGGTCCTATTCTCGAAAAGCAGAGCGATATGAAATCCTATCTCTCTTTCCTCCAGCGAGCCGAAGAGAACATAGTCCGCATGCCCGTGCCAAAGGGATCAATTTGTTTTACGAACACTCTTGTGGGAACCGCGCTGGCAATGGAGATATACCGATATCTTTGTACAGGCTCGAGCCCCATGCATCAACATACATGCTTCTGCTCCTTCATGAACTTTAAGGGTTTAATGTACAAGAGGGTAGGCAGCGAGAATGATACGAATTCTGTAAAGAAATCCCTGTGAAGCATTAACTTGAAAAAACCTTGTTCTTCGCCCGTAGGAATGGCAGAAGGCTCGAAAATATGGAAAGCAACAGATAAAGAAAGGGATTAGACGTTGGGGCTCTATAACAAAAAGGAGAGCTGTTTTTCTACCTTGGTGTCGGTTTTGAGTACTGAACATAGTTAGTACTGTCGTTCTACAAGAACGGTACTGCCTCTCCGCGCAAGGCGGTCCCGGCTTTCCACTACACGGATGCCGACGTCAGCTCCAGCGCGATCGCGTCGAAAATGTTGGTGTAATGGTGGCACCCTAACGTCCGTTTAGCGAAGAACTAGGCGATGAGATTTTGAGCTTCAGGCTTTAGATCTCAGAATAGCAATGCGCTGGTTTTAGACACCGAGCGTATCGACCGGAGCAACAACGATGCCTTCGCTAGTTACGTGAGCCGGCATACCAAACCCGATGACGATGAGTTTCGCCGCAGGCGGCCTCTCCCCGCGATCGACCAGCTTTCGCTCAAGTCGAAGCAGATTTTCCACTGCCTCTGGGACTTGGGGGCTCCCGAGCTTAACCTCAACGGCAACCCACGAGCCGTCACGACGATGGACAATCGCGTCGACCTCTAGGTCGTCAGCGTCGTGGTAGTGAGATACGGTCGCATCGCTGGCCGCCGCGTAAACCTTGAGATCGTGCAGCACAAGGGATTCGAAGAGCAAGCCAAGGGTCTTCGGATCGGATGACAACGACTCCGGATCCGCACCGATGAGGGCGACGGCGAGCGATGAGTCCGCAAGGTGCCGCTTCGCGCCCTGCCGCAACTTCACCGGCGACCTGAGAGCCGGATGCCACGCGGGGACATCGTCGACGATATTGATACGGCGCAGCGCGTCCATGTAGCCGGTAATCGTATTCTTTGAGACGTCAACACCCAAATCCCTTTCGATGGACCTCATGCCGGCAAGAGTCGATTCATTGCGTGCAAGCGACGAGAGCAAGGCCCTTACCTTAACCGGGTCGCGTTTCACTCCATCCGCCCTCGAAACGTCAGACTCGCAAACACCGTCAATATAGGCGGCGGCTATCCGCATCGCGTCGGCAGTTGTCTTACCGACCGCTTGGGGCCAACCGCCGCGGCAGAGCAAATCCGCGATACCGGCGATACCGGCGATGGATCCGAGTGACGCCGCAACGGGATCGCCGGCGAGCAGCGCCCCAAGCGAGACAGCTCCCGACGAAATGCCGAGCTCGAAAAGCGTCATGGTATCCATCCGCAAACGGGCGATTCGACCCACACCGCTGTGCATCGGCTGGTTCTCGGCTCGCGGCGTCGCAGATCCGGTGAGAATGAACTGTCCTGGCTCCCCTCCCCTGGCATCGCATTCGAATCGCACGGCATCCCATAGCTTCGGTTCTTCCTGCCATTCGTCGACAAGCCTCGGGGTCGGTCCGACAATTGCCTGGGCCGGATCGAGACGAGCGAGCTGGAGGGCCGCAAAGCCGCCAGATGGGTCGGAGAGAGATAACGATGACTCGGCAAATCTCTGAGCTGTCGTTGTCTTTCCACACCATTTCGGCCCCTGAATGAGCACTGCACCAAAAATGCCAAGGTCGCGCTCGACCAAGCAGTCAACACAACGTCCTATATACCTATCCATCGGCTTTCCCTCCAATCATTCATTTGAAATTATAGCGTCTATCTGCGTCGTTGGGACAAATAACGATTACTTATTGGGACGATTGACGGTAATTTATTGGGACGATTGACGATAGCTCGTTGGGACGATTTCCATTTTCTTAAGGCACTAATCAACGAGACCCACTGTGAACTATGAGACGGATAAATTTAGCTGACGCCTCTCATGAGTTCAGCAATGCTGATTTGAAATCCGTCGGCAATCTTCTTGAGATTTGAGAGGCTGACATTACGCCGCCCGACTTCAATGCTCGCGTAGTAGGAACGATCCATTTCAATCAAATTGGCGAACTGCTCCTGGCTGCACCCGAGTCCAGCGCGGAGCTCTTTGCATCTCATGCCGAATGATTTCTGAAGCGTCTTCGTATCCATGACGAAAAGAGTCATGGATTGTTGTATAAAAGCCAACGGACTATATACAACAATCCCAGTTAAGGCGCATAATTATCTTTATTGGAAAGCGCTCTGATGCCCAGTCGGATAGGGCACGGAAAAGGAATGGAACAGCACAATGACTCAGGGAAAGCACTTCGCTGCCGGTGGCGATCACTTCGCCGCACTGCCAAACAAAAAGATTCACGCCCCGAAGGGGATCGCGCGTCTGCCCGTCACCGCGGCGACCATGGCCGCCATGACCGGATCGAGCCTCATCTCACCGTTCACGGCATTCGCCCAGACCGGTGACGGGACCACGCAGCACCCCGCCGTGATGTCGCCGATCGCCGCCCACGCCGGCGCGGCATCCGGTACCGGCGCGAAATCCGCCGCACAGGCCATCGCGGACCTGCAGAAGGCGGTCGACGAGGCGAAGGCGAAGGAGGACGCTGCCAAGGCATCCTACGATGAGGCCGCCGGTCCCTACAACGAGGCGGCTTCCGCCCGCGACCAGGCCAAGGCATCCTACGATTCGGCAGTCAGTGCCGGCACGGCAGCCGACCGTGCGGCGATGGACGAGTACGCCCGTCAGGTCGCGGAGGGCAAGGACGCCGCCGATGCCGCCGGCAAGGACCTCGAGCAGGCGAAGGCGGGTCTCGCAGACGCCAAGGCGGATGCATCCGAGAAGACCGAAGCGTACCAGTCCGCCCTCAAGGCGGCCCAGGATGCCAAGGACGCCCTCGATAAAGCCAAGGCCGATGCCGTAGGCGCCACCCCGGAGGCTATCAGTGCCGCCGAGCAGGCGGTACGCGACGCCATGGATGCCGTGAGCAGGGCGCAGGCCAATCTCGACAACGCCAACGCGACGCTTGCCGATGCCCAGTCCAAGCTGGTTGCGGCCCAGTCTGCAAAGGATTCCGCCGATTCCGTCCTCGCTGCAGCTAAGCAGAACAAGGATGAGGCGGATGCGAAGGCCGCAGCCGCCAGCGCCGCCTACGAGAAGGCGAAAGCCGACCTCGCCGCAGCCGAGGCCGGTGCCAGCGGCCCGGAGTACGATGCCGCGAAGCAGAAGGTCGCGGACGCGGAGGCAGCCCTCGCTGCCGCACAAGCAACACAGTCCCAGTGCGAGTCCGAGTTCGAGCAGACACAGTCCGCTGCGGCAACGGCACAGGCTGACCTGAATGATGCCCAGGTGGTCCTCTCCGTAAAGCAGCAGGTCGCAGCCGATGCCGAATCCGGCGTTGGCGACGCCCAGTCCGCACTCGATGCCGCGAACGCCGACCTCGATGCCGCCAAGCAGGCGAACGTCGACGCCATCTCCAAGCTGGATGCAGCAAAGCAGGCTGTCAAGGACGCTGAGTCCGCCAAGGCAGCCGCCGACGTAGAGCTTGCGAACGCCAAGGCCGCAAAGGATACCGCAGACGCCGCCGTGGCCGCCGCGCAGCAGAAGGTCGACGAGGCACAGGCAAAACTCGATTCCGCCGACGCGCAGCTCAAGCAGGGAGCCATCGGTTTCTTCAAGGCCATGGGTGCCGATTCAGCCATCGAGATCATCCAGAACTGCACATACAAGGACTACACCGAGGTGGGGAACAGTCTCGACGCGACCAGTCTCGACAACATGCTCGCGGCAATCCCGTACATGAAGTCCATCAACGAGTATCGCAAGTCCGTCGGTCTCTCTGAGCTCCAGGTCACGTACAAGCTCATTGCGGCGGCGATTGCCAACGCGAACTATTCCGATATCAAGTTTGGGCATTCCATGCAGTTTGATACGAGCGAAAACCTCGCATGGAACTATGGAACCGATCCGAAACCGCAGTGGGTGGACCAAGAAAAGGCTTTCTTCGATCAGGCGGTAAAGGAGCTCTATGGCGTCACCGGGCTAATCGGTAAGGATGCCGTAGATTTCTACAAGTCGCATAGCGGGATTGAATCCTATGTCAACCAGCATTTTAAGGTTGCCGGATATCCCGCAACCGTCGGTCACTACCTGCATGTCATCAGCCCTGAAATCGGCTATATGGGCATGGCAGTCTGCAGCAAGGGAACCATGAACGGCTGGAAGACTGACAGCTTCGATACCGCAAACCTGGGTTGGGCAGGCTCCGGGTGGAACATGAACCCCATGTCCGTCGACGAGTACGAGCAAAAGCTGACCTCCTATATCAACGGTCTCAAGAACTCCAAGAGCGCACTCGACGCAGCCAAGGCCGATCTCGCATCCAAGCAGCAGGCAGCCACCGACGCCGCTGAAACCGTCCAGCAGAAGCAGGACGCAGCGGATTCCGCACAGGCAGATGTCGATGCCGCAAAGCAGGGTGTTGCCGATGCCCAGCGTGCCGTCGATGCCGCAAAGGCTGATCTCGCATCCAAGCAGCAGGGCGTCACGGATGCCCAGACCGAGCTTGATGCGGCAAAATCGGCTCTCGATGCCGCCAACGCGGCAGTCAATACGGCAAAGTCGACCGTCCAGCAGAAGCAGGTCGCCTTTGATGCCGCCAATGCGGTCGTAACGGCCGCACAGACCAAGCTGGATTCCGCCAAGGCGGACACCGAGGCCAAGCAGCAGGACGTCATGGATGCGAACGCCGATCTCGCGAAGTTCTTCCAGGACGTCGCCGACGCCAAGAAGGCGCTCGATACAGCAAAGAGCGTCCATGACGCGGCGGCAGCCGATCAGGTCGAGAAGACGACCGTCCTCGCCGCCGCCGAGCAAAAGGCGGACGCCACCGCACGCGCCCTCGCGGATGCCCAGCGTGCCGTCGATACTGCAAAGGCCGACACCGGCGTTGCCGCCGACAGGCTTACCGGCTCCCAGACCGATCTCGAGGACGCACAGTCGAACCTCGACATCCTCACCGGCCTTGCCGCGAAGCTCGCAGAGGCACAGCAGCGCGAGCAGGATGCAGTAAAGGCCGTCAATGACACCAAGGCCGCCCTCGATACCGCGAAGGCGGATACCATCGCCGCCGAGTCCCTGGTCTCCGCCGCCGAACAGGCGAAGGCGCAGGCAGACGCCAAGCTGGCGAAGCTGAACTCCATCGATGCCGATGCGGCGCTCGCCTCCGGCCATGACGCGAACGCGGATGATGCCCTCAACGCGCTTTTCGCCGCCGCAGTCGAGGCACGTGCCAAGGTCGCGCCAGCCAAGGCCATCCTGGACGAGAAGCAGGATGCGGTGGACGGGCTCCAGCCCGGCTATGATGCGGCACTCACCGCCTACGAGCAGGCGAAGTTCGACCGCATCGCAGCGGAGCAGGAGCTTTCCGATGAGATCGCCCGTCAGGAGGCGGAGGAGGCCACAAAGAAGCAAGCGGCATACAGCCCGAAGCACCTCGCCGGCACGGAGACCGCCCAGACCGGCAGCCTCGCTCAGACCGGCGACCGCGCGGGACTGATCGGCGAGACGTTCGTCATCGGCGGTACCGTCCTCGTGGCAGCCGGCGTCTTCCTCGATCAAAAGAAGCGCCGCGAGCAGATGTAGTGCAAATCGCATAACGACTCGGAAAAGGGGAGTTCCGCAAACGGGGCTCCCCTTTCTTTCGTTTCGCCAGCCACGGGTCGTTGAGGCAGCTTCAGCTTACGGACTGCGGATTAAACCGATCTACAGCTGTGACTATATGTCTGTGAGCACATGTTAGTCTGGTCTTATGGTCACATATTTTTAAGAGCGCCTATGTTTTACCGACCGTTTGTCAGTGCTTATTGAACAACCAGTCGAACCCAGGCTTACCGAGAGTCTGGCGCATCTGGCCGGTCTGAAACTCGGTATGGGTCCCGTCGGGGCCAATGACCGTGTTCATACCACCGGCTCACGGAACGACCGTCTTGGTCTCACCGGTCGTGAGGTCGATTCTCATGTTGCCGACCTGGTTCTCGACGTGCATCTGTCCGTCGCTGCCAAGTACGCTCTGGAGCATGTCCGCCTCCTTGAAATCGTCTTCTTGCCGACAGTATGCCCGAAACGAAAAGGGACGCAGCATGATTTGAATCTATAATTCTTCTATAAGGTTTCTAGGGATTTTCTAGAAGAATTATAGAAATTAATTGTTGGCTTCCAGGTGTTGAGGCGTTTGTATTTGACTATCTTCCTGCGGTAATACCGGTTAATAGACGAATTTTCAGGGTCTTTAGGTTAATAGTCGCTAATAGCCAGGTGCATGGGCACTATTAGGAACTATTAGGTTGAAGGCGAGCGATACACTTTGGATGGCGGCGCGGTGGGCGCCTGGTCATTTCCTTCCACCTTAATCTGCTTGTCTGCCGCGCCGTCGCTTCTCAAATAGCTAGGCCAAATCGAAGAACGCGCGGGGCGCCGGTGATCAACCCGAGAATGCCGATGGCACGGATAAGGCGGGGATGACGGCCGGAGTCGTTCGGCCATACGGTAAGGACCGTTGCAAAACCGAGGTGGCCCAGAAGTGCAAACACTTGCCAAAAGCCAGTCACCACAACCCCCTCCCTCTCCCAACTGAGTCTTCATTTATCGTATCAAGGCGCAAACCAGAAAGGTACGCGTGATCGTGATTGTATCTAGAAATCTTCTAGTAAGTTTCTATAAAACTTCTAGAGTATTTCTAGATTTGTAGGGATTCATAGGTTATGGAGCGTTGCGGTGCGGTAAAATGAATCTAGAAGGTTTCTAGAAATGTTCTAGAAGAATTATGGAGAGGACCGGTGCAAAAATGATCGTTTCGCTGATCAATCTGAAGGGCGGTGTGGGCAAGACGACGAGCTGCATCGCGCTCGCAACGGCCGCCGCTCGCGACGGCAAGGAAGTCGTCGTACTCGACGCGGACCCGCAAGGATCGGCCACCTTCTGGGCCGATAACGCCGAGGACAACGGCGAGGAACTTCCCTTCGCCGTCGACGCCGCGAACCCCGCAACCGTCAAACGGGCGGCGAAGAAGTTCAAAGGCGATCCGGGCCGCTGGGCCTTCATCGATTGCCCACCCAATGGGGCCATCTTGGACGCGGCGCAGGACGCGTCGGACTTCGTCATCGTGCCGACCGGCACCGGCAACGCAGACCTCGTGAAAACGGCCGAGACCGTGAAAACGATGGAAGCGAACGGGAGGCCGTACGCCGTGCTTCTTACCCGCGTGCTGACGAACACCAACGGTTTCAAGGCTGCGCAGGAAAACCTTGCCGCCGGCGGTATTTCCTACTTCGACACGGCGATCCGCCAGAAGGAGGACCTGAAGGGCTACTTCGGGCTGCCGTTCGGATCGGCACTCTACGGATACGATGACGTCTACAGCGAGCTCAGGGAGGCCCTGAATGGCCGTTAAAAATAACTTCAATGCATTTGCCAACAACAACACCAAGCCGGCCAAAAAGCGCCTCATGGACAACCAGGACACCGCACACAAGGGTGATGCCGGGACCGACGAGCGCAAGATGATTACGTTTTACGTGTCGGCAAAGAAGCACGCAGCCCTGAAGGCCTACTGCAAGCAGGAGGGCAGGACGATGACAGCTGTGATGCAGAACGCTGTCGATGAACTGCTTAAAGAGGCGGAAAACGAAGACCGATAGGTTAGTTTCGGAATCGATGAGAAAAGGAGCCGATATGACTCAAAGCGAGAAACGCAGGAAGCTCAGCGGCGACATCGCCACGGAGCTCTGTGGGCTCAGCGGGCTTTCGCAGGTGATGGACACATCCGAAAACGAAGCCCTGTTCGCGCTGACCGACCTTCTCGGCCCAGCCGTAAACCGATTGCTCGGCCTGCTCGAAGAGAGCGACAATATTGATTCGTTCGCCATCCCAGAGGATGCCATCGAAGACTCGACGAAAACGGCCGAGGAGACGCGCGCCGAAATTTACGACAAGTTCGCCATCGAGCTTCATGGCCTAAAGGGCCTCGCAATGGCAATGGAGGAATCAGGGAGTGAAATCACGCTCGCTCTTTCAGACCTTCTAGGCCCAGCCGTAAACCGATTGCTCAATCTGATTGAAGAATTGGAACAAGCATCCTGATATCGCATTTCGCGGACATATCTTAATCAAACGTCAGTCAAGAAGAGCACCGGAAGGTGCTTTTTCTTTCTTGTAAGCTCTCAGATCCGATTTAAGGCATCGAAATAATGCAGTCTGAGGAATACGGTCGAATTGGTTCCAAAGTGTCAGATATTCGATTCTGTGGCCGTTTCCGTGGTCTAGACGTGAGGTCGACTGAATGTCGGAATGGATAGCAGCTGAAAAAGATGCCCTATCTGTAGTCACCTCACGATTGCAAAAAGACGTTCGTCTTTCAGTGAGTTTCAAGCAAGGGTTCTAGGCCACTTGTGGCCCTCTCTCTTAATTCTCACTTCTCTTTTCTCTACATATATAGGGACATGTACTCATGCAACGTTAACCCCTATTTATCACGTACTGATGCAACATAAATGTGTACTCATGCAACGCTATGTGCGTACTCATGCAACGTTATGTACTGATGCAACGTTGCATGAGTACGCGTTAAGGGGTTATGACAACGCATTCAACCGTGAAGAAATATATTTGAACATCGTGATATATACGGATATACTATTTGCAATGTAAATTCGGTCAGAAAGGTATTTGAGATGGAATCCAAGAAGGACGCAACTCCGTCCAAGAAGCGCGTGTTGCTCACCCTTCCCGTTGAGCTCGTGGATTATCTTACCGAGGTTACCGAGCAGACCGGAATGAACAAGTCCGGGTATATCGGCGTGCTTTTGCGCAACCAGATGCTTCATGAGCGCGAGGATCGGGCTGGCGATGAGGAAAAATAGGCAGAAAAAAAGACTCGCAGCCGCCAAGCAAATGAGTCTTTCTTTCCGACGTGATATCGATTTGTCAAGGACATCATACCATAGTACCTCCGGTTCTACCGCTGGTTTTTGTGGATGTACCTTGGCAGATGATGCTGTCGGCTAGAGGTCGTGATAATCATGACCAGCTTGGCCAACGCTCTGGCTGCCGCCGTCGGCAGTCAATCTGAAAAATCGAATGATGCCCCTGCGCCGTTCGTGTTCCAAACCGAGCTTTCGGTTGGCGGAGGCAATCTGGGTACTTCCGCTGCAGCGCCTGTGCTGCAGCGCCCCGTCGCAACCCGTGAGCTCAAGGACTATCCATGGCTTCTCGTGCGCCTCGGTCTCGTTTCGGTGGTTGGCAAGACGATGCCGAATGGGCGCAAATGCTCGATCGGCACCGTTATCCTGCTCTCGCATATCGGATCTGGTCTTTCCGAGCTTCGTGAGTCAACGGCCGTCGAACTTGATATCGATCGGTGCCGAGTGAGTACAACCATCAACGAGATGGTTGGTTGGGGATGGGTCGTGCGCTCGGAAAGCGGGGCTCTTTCGGTTGACTTTGATGAAATCGGTAACTTTGTCGGCATGTCCAAAAGCGAATTGATTAGCGGTCAGTTCCTTCACGTGCCGCGATTCATGCTTGCAAGTGATGCGTTCCACGATGCAGCCTGTGTCGTGTTCGGCGACCTCGTGTCCCAAAGTCTGCTGGACCACCCCCGCGGCGCGATGAAGAACCCGGAGCTGGCAGAGCTCCTGGGTATTTCCGTCTCCGCGCTCCAAAAGGCTAGGAAGCATCTTGCCGAGCAAGGTTTCATTGAGCTCAAGAAGCAGGGAAAGCAGGTCGTGCCGGAAATCGCGTCGGGGGCCGCTGTGGCTGCGGTCCGTCTCGAAGATGACCGCACACGAGCACTGGAAGCGATTCTCAAGAAGTCGAGAAAGAGAAACAAGTAAATGCGCACTGATGCAACGTTGCATCAGTGCGCATTAAGGGATAAATCTAGATATTTTCTAGAAAATATCTAGAAAATAGCAAATTATTCAACTGCGTATTCATGCAACGTTGCATTGGTACGCAGTAGGAAGGCCAAATATGCCGTTACCAACGAAACTCCCGTCCAACATCGAAGCAGAAAAGAAAGTGCTGGCCGCCGCCATGACGAACCGCGTTTCACGCGTGGAAATCGTGGCAAGTTGCACGGAGTCAGATTTTTTCTCTCCGTCGAACAGGACGATCTTCAAGGCGATTTGCGATCTTGATGCGAAGGGTATCGGGGCCGACTGCGTCTCCGTCATCGATGGGCTTCGGAGCAGCGGAAAGCTCGCTGCCGTCGGTGGCGAGGCATACGTCATCGAACTCATCTCGGACGACTTTGCTCAGGCGTCGTATGAGCACTACGTTGACATCCTGCGACGTGACACCGCTCGCCGTAATGTCATCGCCGCGACCGCTGAAGTAACGTCGCTAACCAATAACCCGCCGATAGACACCGCGGAATACATCTCCGCAGTCCAGGACACCTTTCTCGCCGCGACCGAGCAATCCGTCCCAAGCGATTACAAGAGCATGGAAAGCGCTTTACGCCTCGTCCTCGATTCCGCCGAGGCGACCAGGACGGGCGGAGCGACGGACCATGTCAAAACTGGATTCTCCAAGCTCGATGAGCTTATCGGTTCGTTCGAGCCTGGACAGCTCATCGTCCTCGGCGCTCGGCCAGCGGTCGGTAAGAGTGCTTTCGCAATCAATCTGGCAACATCGATCGCAAGCGTTGGTACGAAGGTATGCCTCTTCTCGCTGGAGATGACTGCTACCGAAATAGGACAGCGCATACTCGCGAGCGCGTCGGCCGGCGCTTCAAGCGGCTTGACCATCGGAGCCATCAGGGATGGGCTTATCAAGGAGAGCGACCGCACCCTGGCTGAGAACATCGTGGCATCCGTGAGTGCTCTGCCAATCGACATCGACGACACGCCCGGAACGACCGTCGCGTCCATTCGCGCCAAGGCGAGGCGCATGCTTCGCGGGCAAGGAAAGGGAATCATCATCGTCGACTACCTGCAGCTGGTTGATGATCCCAAGGGAAGCAAGTTCGAGAGCAGGAACGTTCAGATCGGCAAGATCTCCCGTTCGCTCAAGATCCTCGCAAAGGAGCTTAACGTTCCCGTCATTGCGTTATCCCAGCTTTCTCGGCAGGTTGAGAATCGCGTCGGAAAAGTGCCCCAGTTGTCTGATCTTCGCGACTCCGGCTCGATCGAACAGGATGCCGATATCGTTATGTTCTTGGACCGTTCAGCCGACGATCGAGAGGCGAACATGGATGGACGTCCGGCCAAGGGCATCGCGAATGTCATCGTTGCTAAAAACCGAATGGGGGCGACCGGGACTGTTGAGTTCGTCTTCAAGCCGGAGTACTGCCGGTTCTACGTTGCCGCAAGAAACGTAGCGCGATAATGCGGTGTATTGTGTACTCATGCAACGTTGCATGAGTACGCTTTTGCCCAATTTCTAGAAGATCTATCGCAATAGATGGATTGAAAAAGGGGGATCCATATGTATGGACCGGTGAGCAAGGACGGGCCGTCGATGGAGTTTGGCGAGGTCGGCGAGGAAGTTAAGGAGGAGGTTCGGCGGCAAGTGATTGGCAAGATCGTCGAGAGGGCCAGGGGCAAGCTCAAGGCCCGTGACGAGCGCGAATACGATTCGTTTTGGGGTCGCGGGAATCAAGAACACCTTCGTCGAGCTGCGGAAAGACTGGATTCCGGCGAGGGAGTGGAGCACGGATTGATCGAAGAAGAATGACGCTCTGCTAGAATCAGCAGCGCTGTCGGCAGCCCTTGTGCCGGGCAGAGCCCTCCATCCGATGGGAGGTGATGCCCATGACCGATTTTACCGAGTTCGTGAAGTTCCTGACCGCCCTGGTCTCGCTCCTCACGGCCCTTGTCGGCCTTTCCAGGGCACTCAAGCAGGGCTCGAAGCCCAAAAGAAAGGCCACCGTCGCTAAGACGATGACCTAACTTTCTAACGCAACGGCTCTGCCCAGCTCTCTACAACTTGGGCTGCCGTCGGCACCATTCTACCCGCTTGACATTGCTGTTGTCGATGCGCCGTATCAAGAATCCACGGCAGCGTTCGCGGTTGCAAAACAGCCCAACAAATAGCGGCTATTAGTCAGTTCGGCTGTCCAAAAGGCCTAATAGTTGCTAATAGTGGCTAGTTGGCAACGGATTTGGGCCATTAGCTCTAACAGTGCCTATACTATGACCCCACAAACGGGACACGGTTTTCTGTCCGCACGAGGTTTTAAAGTTTTAGCTGGAACAATCCGGCAGATTGGAGCACAGAACATGAGGTCCGAACGCCTCATGTCGCTCAAAATACGTCTCCTCAACTGCGCAAAGGAGAACGGTTTTTAGCGACAAGGAGACAATGGAATGATCTGGTTCACCAGCGACACCCACTTCGGGCACGAGAACGTGCTGAAGTTCACCGACCGCCCGTGGGAGACAATTTGGCAGATGAACGGCGCCATCGTCGACAACATCAACGGCAGGGTTGCCGTGGACGACGAGCTCTACATCCTGGGGGATTTCTCATTCAAGATGACCGCCCAGGACGCCTACGGGCTGCGCAAGCGGATCGCCTGCAGGCGCATCCACCTCGTCCCGGGAAACCACGACAAGGACTGGACCCAGCCGGCGGTCGCGGGCGCCTTCACCGTGGAGCCGCCGATCTGCGTGCTCAAGATCGACGGGCAGAAGATCGTCCTGAGCCATTACCCCATGGCCGACTGGCAGGGCATGAGCCATGGATCGTGGCACCTCCACGGGCACATCCACAGCAGCGGCGGCGCGTACAACGAGTTCAACCGCAAGCAGGGCCTTCTGCGCTACGACGTCGGTTGCGATGCCAACGGGCACTCCCCGGTGAGCCTCGACGGGCTGAGGGAATGGTTCGCCGGAGTCGACGAGCCGTGCGGCCGGGTGAAATGGCCCTGGTGGGTCAACGAGACCGGCGACAGGCAGGTCGAGCGCGAGCTGGCGGCGTACAAGAGGGAAGAGGCGATCCGATGACGGTCTATGTGACGGGCGACATCCACGGTGGGCTCGACATGCAAAAGCTCCGCGACTGGGAGCTTGGCGACAGTCTTACCGGCGACGACTATCTCATCGTTGCCGGTGACTTTGGCTTTCCGTGGGACTTCTCTGCCGAGGAATGCGCCGACATCGCTTGGCTGGAGTCGCGCCCCTACACGGTACTGTTCGTCGACGGCAACCACGAGCGCTTCGATCACTGGGAGGAGCGCCCCATGGAGCCGTGGCATGGCGGGCTGACGCAGCGCCTGTCGGACACCTCGCCCATTCGGCACCTGACGCGCGGCGAGGTCTTCGAGCTCGACGGCTCGACGGTCTTCACCATGGGCGGTGCCACGAGCGTGGACAGGGAATATCGCGTGCCGTATTCCAGCTGGTGGCCTCAGGAGCTTCCGGACGAGCGCGATTTCGATGCCGCGCGGGCGAGGCTCGACGAGGTCGGCTGGAAGGTCGACTGCGTCATCACCCATACCTGTGCCACGCGCATGCTCTCGCCGACGCTCTACCCGGACCCGGGCTGGGAACGCCCTGATGTGGACCGGCTGACCGGATTCCTCGACGAGCTCGAGGACCGCTTGGACTACAAGCGCTGGTATTACGGCCATTTTCACCGAGACGGCAACCCGGACGAACGTCATACCGTGCTGTACGACCGGATCGTGAGGCTCGGGGACAAACTCCTGCCGTGGGGTGCGTACTGATGGCTATCTATGTGACAGGAGACGTGCACGGCAGGGCCGAGTACGGGGCCAGCAGGTTCGCCTTCAGGTCTTGGCCTCTGGGCCGGACTCTGACGAGCGACGACGTGGTGATCGTGGCCGGCGACTTCGGCTTTGTCTGGGACGGCTCGAATGCTGAGAGGTATTGGCTCGATTGGTTTGAGTCGAAGCCATGGACCACGTGTTTCGTAGACGGCAACCACGAGAACCACCGGATGCTGGCAGGACTGCCGGCACGGGTTTGGAACGGCGGCCTCGTCCACGAGGCGCGACCGCACGTGCTGCATCTGATGCGCGGAGAGGTGTTCGACATCGCAGGAACCACGGTTCTTACCATGGGCGGCGCCGCGAGCCATGACAGGCAGTATCGCAGGGAGGGGAGGAGCTGGTGGCCCGAGGAGATGCCGAGCGAGGAAGAGATGGGGCACTGCCGCGCCTCGCTCGACCGCGTGGGCTGGAAGGTCGACTACGTTGTGACTCACGAGGCGCCGGCTGCCCTTGCTGAGGGGCTGTGCCACGAGCTCGGGCGCGAGTATCGGGACGACCGGCTTCAGCGATTCCTTGGCGAGCTCGATGGGCGGCTCGGCTACCGCGCCTGGTTCTTCGGCCACTACCACGGCGACGAGTGGCGTGACGCCAGGCATCGCCTTATCTACCGAGACATCGTGCCGGTCGAAGATGCTGCGCCCGCTTCTAGAAACCTTCTAGAAGCGCTCTAGAAGGTTTCTAGAAAATAGGCGCCATATGGACTATTCCAATTCAAAAGTCTGGTCGAGGGAGTTCGACCCGGCACCCATCCCGTCGACTTTCACTTCGATGGGAGACATGTCGTTGAGGTCAAAAATCGACACACCGTCGCATTCGCCTCCCGGCGCAAGCCCTTGCGAAGAGAAGTGGTCTTCCTGCAAATCGGCGGCAAACCCGCGAGATAGCATCTGCTTATTTTGATAAGCCGTGATGTAGCTACCAACAGCGCATGAATCTGCCGATCGGTTGTTAATGGCGTGCCAGCAAACAACGGCAACCTTCCCGCCATCGCCAGCCGAGGAATCATGCACCTCGACGCCGGTGACTGAATACTCCATCTTGCCGTAAACCCCGTCTTCCTGCGCGTTATCAGAATCAGCGACCTGAACTGCCGTCTGGCGATCGTCTGCCTGGCTGCACCCAGAGGTCATAACTAGGGCGGCTGCCAGAACACCCGCAGCCCCAAAGTTCCGAGCTAGGTTGATTGCCTTTTTAACAGAGAGATGTTCCATCGACTACTCCAAACTTAATTGTTTTTGAATGCCATCAGCCAAACAGCCAAGCCCCAATGAGCATGACCACTGAAACTGCTGCAAGCGAAGCCCAGACGGCATTTTGACGGGTGATGACACCGCTGATGGTGAGCGCATTTGCGCCGGCACCATCAATGACAGCCCAGACGAGTGCCGTGACCAAAAAGACGACTAGCCCTGCCGTTATCAACTCACGGCGAGACGGCCTTAGCTTGTCGGACATATCTACTCGCCCCTCGCCTGGGTCATGACCTCGACCTTGGCCTCGGCCACGGCCGCCCGCTGCTCGGAGGCGGCGAGGCGGTCCTTGAGGGCGGCGACCTCGGCCATCAGGTCACGCTGGGCGAGGAGGGAGACGTTGAGATCGGCCTGAGCCTTGGCCGCGGCGTCGACCGCGCCCCTCATGCTTTCAATTCGATCGTCTTTTGCGGCTGATTCTGCCAAGAGCTGATTGTTCTCGGAATCGAGCTTCTTGAGCTGCGAGAGGTAATCGGCGACGGTGGCGTGGAGCTCATCGTTCTCAATCTCCAAGCTCGCAGTATCCAGCTCGAATTTCTCTTTGATGGCGGCGACCTGCTCGACGCAATTAGATTTGATGCTCTGAATCTGTTCCGTTGCACTTTTCTTGGCGGCGTCAGCGTCCTCGCGGGCAGCACGAGCCTCCATCGCGGCAGCTTCGGCAGCGCCCACGATGATGCGCTTGACCCGCTCGACCGCCTCATCGAGGACGGCCGATGCGTCGAGCGCAGCCTTCACGCCGGGAGTGGCGTTAGGGTGGTAGCCATCGACCAAGCGGGCGACGGTATCGGCCTGCGAGAGACCAAGGCTCGTGCTGATGTCCTTTATGGCGTCACGGGTCTCCGATGAGACATTCAGACTGGTCATTTTCTTTTCGGACTGGACTTGGTTTTCGGCCATGATGCGGCACTCCAATCAACAACGGGCATGGCTCCGCCATGCCATATGGCTGGGAACAATGCACGGCCGCTGTTGAGTTGTCTTTTTCCTGCGATCGGTGAGTTCTAAAAAGGCGTCTCAAGTCATGCGTTCACGCAGGTTTTCGGTTAGAGAAATACCGCACCCTTATATAGTAACGCCGCCGCACTCGGGCCTATTAGGCAAATCGCGAAACGACAGACGGACTTATTTCCTGACGCCCACCAATCCGCGTTCACGAAGGATGCGGTACAGCGTTGATTTGGAGACGCCAGTCGCAGCGCAAATATCGGGAATAGGAGTCTCTCCTCCAAGATAGAGCCTTACTGCGGCATCGGCTTTGACGCCGGCAGTGCGAGGCCTGCCACCCACGTTGCCGCCGTGGCTCCGTTTGACGGCGATACCCTCGGCCTGGCGTTGCCTGATCAGATCTCGCTCAAGTTCCGCGGTGCAAGCATGGGTGCCAAGCACGAAGCGCCCGAATGCGGTATCTAGATCCACGGGCTGTTTCAGGGACGTGAGCTTCACGCCGAGGTTTCGAAACATAAGGTCATAGTTGAGCAGCTGCCTGGTCGATCTGGTCAAGCGCTCCCAGGATTCGACCACCACCTCGTCGCCCGCCCGCATCTTCTTGAACAGGCGCTTCTGCTGCGTCCGGTCGCCGTCCTGGGCACCCGTGACCTTGTCCTTGTAGATATGGCCATAGGCCACGCCAGCGTTCACCAGAGCCTCGATCTGGCGGTCCAACCTCTGGTCTTTCGTGCTCACGCGAGCATATCCGTAACGTGTCATTTTAGCCTCCTGCCTCGTATTTGATTTTCCCATGGGAATTGACGCGGAGGTTTTGACACTGGGTTTTGGCACTCGACGTTCACGGCATCGAGGGTTCGATTTTCGAGTGCCCAGAGGCATACGTTTTGAGACGAACTGATGGAATATGTTGGGGCGCCTAATATTCTACTACCAAATAGTAGTAGAATATTATCGTAAAGATTGGAGGCTCATGGTCCGGATACACCAGAGAGTTCACGAGCGGCACCCCGAGCTAGATGACGGTGATGTCGAGGCGGCGTGGGAGAGCTACTGCTTCGCGGCCGTTCGCATCCCCGGGGAGCGCGAGATGCGGACGGGCTACGACCTGCATGGCCGGTACATCGAGATGGTTGGGGTCCTCCTGGCCGACGGCGCGTGGCTCGTCTACCACGCCATGACGCCGCCGAGCAAGAAGACGCTGAGGGAGATCGAGAACGCGAGAAGGAGAGGTTACTGATGGAGTACAGGCTTGCAAACGGATCTGCGATCACGGACGAGGACATCGAGCGCGAGTGCGCGGAATACGAATCCGGCTCCTGGGAGGGGAGCCTGGTGAACTTCCGCGTTGGCCGCCCCAGGCTTTCCGAGGTGGAGGCCAACGCCAACCTGTCTTTCAAGTGCCCAAAGACGGGCGCCGACCTCATCGAAAGGGCGGCCGCCGCGTGCGGGATGCGGAAGTCGGAGTTCCTGCGCTCGGCTGCGCTCGAGAAGGCTGAGAGAATCCTCAGGTCGGCATAGCCTCACGGCATGCCTTTTCGTGGGCGCGAAATGGGCTACATCGCGCTTATGTTAGCTATATAACTAACATAATTAGGAGGCGATTGCCATGGGCAGGTGCGAGCCGAGGGCAAATGAGAACGACCCGGGGCTGATCACGCTGCCGGAGGGCATCGACGAGCTGAGCGACGCCGTCGAGCAGGAGTTCGACGTAACCACTAAGCAGGTGTGCCGGGCCCTGCAATGCACGAGGCCGTTCGTGCTGGCCCATTGCCGACACATCAGGCACATCTTCGTCTCAGGCGACTGGTCCGACAAGGTCGGACTTGGACCGGGCGGAGGCTTCATCTGGTCCCGCAACGAACTCCGAGACATGGCGGTGAGCGGCACAGTCGAGCGACGCACCCGCGTCGTCGGCGCCGCTGACATACTGGCCGGCAACCGGGAGGCGCTGGACTGGCTCGACGCGGCGAAGGCCGAGGCGGGGAAGATAGCGATGGACCCGAGCAGGCCGCGCGCGGATGAAGTCCATTTCCGCGAGATGTCCCGCGAGGTCTTCGAGAGGGTCTACCTGCCGGACGAATGGAAGCCGGCCTATAACGCGGCGAGGCGCAAGAGGTCAGAACTGCATTGGGTCGACCTCGGCGAGCACCCGCGGTCATTCGACGAGCTGGGGACCGTTTGGAGGACGACCGCGGACCGCAAAGGCTACGGGGACACGGACGAGGAATGGTCGAGGGCGTATCGGCGCAACGGAGCGGTGCGGCTCACCATCACCCTGCCCGACGGCGCGACCAAGGTCATGCATGCGCCCGACCCGACGCCTCGGGCGCGGTTCGACGACTTCCTGGCGACAATTTTGCCTGTCGAGCTGCTGCCGCAGGACTACATCAGGGATGTCGTTCTCGGGAGCGACCATATGGAGCCGCAGGAACTCAAGCTGTACGGCTAATTCGCCTCATAGAGACGGGCCGTCGCCCCAAAACCAAACAGAATCTCGAATAAGCATATGAATCGACCGCCCGGGAGTACGTGCCCGGGCGGTCGATTCTATCGACCATGGGCGCGATTCCGTGAGGTCGTTTTTCTGGCACCCGCCGTTTACGCCGATTCCAAAGCGCCTATCGACCGCTCAACGAGCTTTGCGAGTGCGATCCCGTGCGCATTGTCGGACATTCGAATTGTCCGACAATGTCTGACAGCCCTGTCAGACATTCGCGCACGATCAAGCGAGCTTCGCGAGCGATTTCAGGCCGCATGCGGCCCAAGCTGCGGCTTTGCCGCAGGTTCAATGTCTGACATTCCCAATGTCTGACGTTGAACGAAGCTGGCGTGCAAACTGACTCTTAAGGGTCAGTTTGCACCATCCCAATGTCGCGATTTTGGATGGTGCCGCCACGGCGGTCGCATCTTCGAGGGGGAACACCCGGTGCTGGGTCGATAAATCATCCGTGTCCGTTATCGTAATAATCTCCCGCAGGCACCACCGCGCACGCCGCCGTACCCGTGTCTTTTATCGTAATAATTTGAAAACTGGCTCCTTTTCTCCCTTGTCCGTTATCGTAATAACAAGGCGCGCGAGTGTCCTTCCCCCGGTCCAAGGGCGGAGCCCTGGCAAGCGCCGAACCGCCCGGGTCGGCGGCAGATTTGTACACACATTTACGATGGGGGTACAAGTATGCGTCTCTTGCGGGATTTCTCGTTTATCGGCAGAAAATCGAGGTCAGAAGATGGATGAGTTCTTGAGTATTGAAGATCTGCGGTGGGAGTTCGGCGCGTCGCGAGCATGGATGTACAAGTATCTGGCGCCGCATATCAAGTCAATCACCGTGAAGTGCTCGACCGACGACGGCGAGCGCCTGTGCAAGCGTTATAGCCTCGATGATGCACGGCGCGTGGTCGCTGAAAAGGCTCGAGCCGAGGTCTATTCCGTGCCCGTTAAAGCGGACCCCGGGAAAAGCAGCTATACTCCATACCGCCGCCCGCGGCGCGTGCAAATCAAGACGAGCGCGTACATCGCCGAATATATCGTCGGCTTCGGCCATCTCTGGCAGATCGACGAGATTGCAGAGGAATACTGCGGTAAGCGCTCAAGAGAGGCGGCATATCAATTCATCTACCGTAACGCCTGGATCGCAATCGTGTTCGGCAACAAAACTTTCTATATCCCGAGGCGCACCACACCGCAATTCGTGGCGGCAGCAGTCGAGGTGTTCGGAGACGCCGCCCACACCGTCGAATACGCACGCGGTGGGCATAAAAGTGACGCCACGGAATAGCGGCACTATGTAACAAATGAATAAGTGAACGGCGTAAAAAGTGAAAAACCGAACTACGTAATATCGACAATGCGACATAACGCAATAACGACAAAGCGGAATAGCCGCACTATGTAACCACGTAATAACAGAACTATTGAACATCGGACTATTCGGTCCTGAAATCTGTCCGCAAGAGTCGTACGCTGCCGTACAAAATGCCCGGCAGCGTACCGCCGCAAGCGGCGCACGCTAGGGTTCTGCCCTAGTACCCGGCACTCGCGGCGTTAGCTCATTGTTCTGCAATTCAACAGTTACGTTTTTCAGTTTTGTCGTTATCACGTAGTTCGGTAATTACACAGTTGCGTAGTGTCGTAATTGCTTTGTTCGGCTGTGTCGCAGTTCAGATATGAACAACCGCAGCAGGCGCCGGGTGCTAGGGCAGAGCCCTGTCAGTACGCGGACGGCCGAAACGCAGTTTTGTACGGCAGCGTACGACACTTGCGGGCGAGCTCCGGCTATGTCATTGCTGAATTACGACGAAACGCAACAACAGAGCTGTGTAACCGCGGCATAACTGATTTGCAGACGATATGAAGAACGTAATGAATGAACTAGCGAACTGCGACACAGCCGAAAAAGCGAACAGCTATAAACCCAAAAAACGCATTGAAGTAGGAGAGATGTTTTAAATCTCAGCCCACAAATCGAGAACAGTGGCGTCCCGACGAACCATGGCAAAATAGTCGCAGTAGTCATAGGCATCATCGGGACTGCGTATCACGGCAACAAGCTCTCCGTTGTGCGCATCAACAACCGCATGTCGAAATCCCATCGTCTGACGTATCATCCGGTTGCGCCGCCGCTTGATCTCGGTCACATCCAGCAGGAGGCGGCCATCATCGTTGGTCATCTGAAACTCCGATCTAGGCAATTGCCTTTTCCTTAGCGAAGGAAATGAACTTCTTCAGCAACCAGATGCCGTCTCTGAATTGAGGCGGGTATACGTTTTGAGACCGTTTAATCTGAACAACAAGATGTATGCCAGTACAGTCCAGTCGCCGGCATTGATTGGAGAGGCCATGGGGGTATGCGAAATTGCGGTCATGTTCGATGAGAGCGAAATGGCTTTGGTTCAGGCCCATGCGAACATCTCAAACATGTCCTTTTCCGAGTTCGTGAGAAGGGCTGTGCTTGAGAAAATCGAGGACATGGTGGACATCGAGGCATTCAACGAAGCGCTGATGGAAGATGACGGTGCCCGCTACTCAATGGCCGACGCCATGTGTATGGCCATGAAGGGCGAGTAGCCGTTTGCGGTGCCAAGCTGACCGCTCGCGTTGAGCGGCGGCAGCGCCCGTTGAAGCGATAGTTCCGCAATTTGTTTCACGAATTACCGTCGAAATGTTTCACGCGCTGGTAGGTGCAAGCACTGCTTAAGGGCACACCCAAAGCACCCCAAAGTGCCGCCACGCAGGTCAAGGCCGAAAAATCGACCTCACCAGATGCGTTTTAAGACGCGGAAAAGGGGTGTCGCGAACATCCACGCCGCCCCAGGTTCAATCGCCCCGTAACTCGAATCCTGCTGAGCCGTCTACCTGCGACTTTGTGATATTTGCTACCGTCGTGTCATGGGCGAGAATCGTGTCCGCACGGGGCGATATTTTAGGTAAAACACCCGAGGGAAAGGAATGGCATGAGCGACACACAGGAAATCGTTCAACGACTCGAACGCGAGATGGCAGACCGAGCTGCCGCAGTTGAGAAGGTTGATGCTTTTAAGAATCAGCTCGCACGGGCCATCAAGGCCTTCATGGTCACCTCTTCCGAAAGGGTGTTTAACGGTTCCGGAAAAGGTTATCCACCTGCGGGAACGATAGGCAACCGGACACACATTCTGTCCGAGCGGTTAAAAGCGGGCACGGAATTTAAACGGCTGAAAAAGGAGCATCGACCTGCGCCGATGCCCCTAAAGTAGACACACATTTTGTCCTATAAGCATCATTTATTTGCGAAGAACATCGGCTAGCCGCAGGATTGAAATCATCGACCGATAAGTGAGTTCCACTTTTTCGCCCGCAAGCAGTCGTTTCGAGCCAATCTCATCTAGCCCCACAAGCCGAGAAAACAGCGGGCCGCTCATCGTGCCCTCGTCAATTGATTCCCTTATGGTCTTCAAAACGTCCGTATCATGAAGCGATGCCGAGCTGTAGGGGGCAACACGAGCGGAACTCTCAATTAACGACGAGACAAAAGGATGGAGATGCTTTGGACATAGTCCATCAAACACCACATCCCCATTGTCGTTCGAGCCGACCAGGCGCCAAGTATAGTGATCGACCCAGTCATCTCCGTCATATATGGCGTTCATGAGCAACTTCCCGTCTAGAGAGAGAAACCTATTTGGACATCGGGGCGCAAGACCGCAATCCATATCGGGCCTCCAGCAGCTCCAACCCAACGCACCACATAGGTTCCCTTTCGTACATGTGTATCAATCTGCCCCGAAATGCCGGTGAATGCAATTCCAGACCCGTTTGTCGGATAGCAATCGACGTATTTTTGTTTTCCGCTCACAACCTTGTATAGATATATCGTTCCAGCAAAAGAGAAGGGATCGTTCGCAATTTTGTCCGGAAGAACTTGCCACCTCAAAATCCCGCTACCAATATGGTCAAGCTTGACCGTTCCGCCGTCCCCCTCAAAAGTGGCAAGGGGATTTACCCCAGACTGAGAGTCGGCATCGCCCTCCTTAGCAGTTATCAGCAGGCTGCCCGTATAAGACTGCTGAGGCTCACCTTCAGGACAGGCAGCCTCGGCCCAAGAAGGGCCACTCAGGCAGAACAGTCCGAGCAGCATCATTACCAACAAAAGAAAACCCTTAGTTCTTTTCATCTATATCCCCAACGTCTCTCGACATTTGTATATCGTGACTACTTTAGATCTATATGGCCAATTCGAGCCCTCACCAGGGCAATTGTTGCAGCTGGGTTTCTTTTCATTAAAATTTCACTTTGGTAAATCCCCGCCCCTAAGCATTAAACCCGAAGTCCACCGAGTTGACGAAAAAACAGAAAGCCCCGCCAACCGTAATTCCCCTAGGGAAACACGGTTGGCGGGGTACTAGCATGATTTCCCTGGGGGAATCATGCCATCAGACGAACAGCTCAGCCGAGCAGTGCGCTACTCCTCCCAGTAAGCGTCTGCAAGCAGCTTAAAGCAGATCTTCTTGACCGGCTGCGCGCCATCGCCCGGGAACTCGAGCGTGGGCATGTGAGGCTCGCCGGCAACAAACAGCGCAAACTTGTCGTCAGCAAGGTCGCCGGCGATCGAAGCGTCGGAATCGACCAGATCGTAGTCGTCCTTCTCGTCAAACTCCTGGACCAGCGTCAGGCTACCCGTAGCGACCTTAAAGGCCTCGCGACCCTCGACGTCAATCTGCAGGTCGTGATAGCGCTGATGCGTCTCATAGTGAGCCTCGTCCTCGGGACGCGTCGTGGGAGCCATGACGTTCGCAAAGACCTTGTCGCCCAGAATCGGATGGCTGCCGACCTCGAGCTCCGCCGGGTCGTTCTCCTCGAGCCAGTCAATCAGCACGTCGAGGCCCTTGAGCATTCCGCGGTATTCCTCGATATCGCCCAGTGCACCGTAAATCATCTAAATCCCCTCTCGGATCGTTTCTTTGGCGGCTACTCGGCAAACGCATTACCGACGCTGTTGCCACCCACATGCGTCTCGACCAGGGTAAGGTCGGGATTGAACACGACAGTGTCGGCGTCGCGCCCCGGCATAATGCTACTGCACCTGTCGTCGACATGAGCTAGCAACCGATGCCGGGGCCGCAGCACAAGCTCCTACAGCTCGGTCACGACAACGCCGTTGTAAACCTCGTCCCAACGATCCATAACCAAGTGGCCAGTCATGGGATCCATGGCATTGAGCTTGCCGCAGGTGTTGGCGGTACGCAGCACCGTCTCGTCGTCGGCGCCGGCAGCAATCGCATGTGCGAAGCCGGCAATGGTCGAATCGCCAGAGCCCGTAGCGTTAACGGCGGGGATATCGGGGGTCTTGGCGCGGAACGCACGGCCATTGTGGAAGCCAACTGAGCCGGCAGCGCCCATGGATACGACGACCCAGGGGATATCGGAGAAGCGGGCGTCAGAGGCGAGCGCGGAACGGAGCTCGTCCACATCGTCGGTGGTAAAGCTCGTGCCCAGAAGGCCGTTAATTTCGGTCAGGTTAGGCTTAACCAGCTCAGGCTTGACCTCGGACTTGAGCGCAGCCTCAAGCGAGGCACCCGAGGTATCGAGCAGCACCTTGGCGCCGGCGTTCTCGGCAATGCCCGTGATCTTGGCGTAGTAGTCCGCCTCGACGCCGCGGGGCAGCGAACCCGAGATGGTAACGACATCGGCCTTGCTCGCAAGCTCGGCGAACTTGGCGGTAAAGGCATCGAGTTCCTCGGGGGCAATCGTCGGGCCGCTCTCGAGCAACTCGGTCTGGTTGCCAGCATGAAGGATATTGAGACAGATGCGAGTCTCGCCCTTGATGGGCACAAAATCATTCTTAATGCCGTTGGCATCCATGAGCTCGGCCATATAGGCGCCCATATGACCACCAAGCAGGCCGGTTGCCACAACATCGTCGCCCAGCTGGCCCAGGACGCGGGCCACGTTGAGGCCCTTACCGCCGGCGGTCTTTTCGGGCGTCACGCGGTTGACGTCGTCGATAATGAGCTCATCGAGCTGATAGCGCGTATCGACGGACGGGTTCATCGTAACGGTGAGGATCATTTCTAGCTCCTTATCTCGCAGGCTCCTTATGCCTTGCAAAACGAATTGGCTACATGCGACTACAGAATCTCGATCGTGAACGAGCGCACGATGGTTTCTTTGGGCTTGGCGATAAGACAGCCGCGCTTGTGCTCAAGCACGTCGTCCTCATCGGAGCAGGTCGAAAGGCCGCCCCAGGGTTCAACTGCCACAAAATCGCCCTCGGGCTTGCTCCACACAATGAGATATGGGAAGCCCCCAAAGCTCAGGCGGACGCCCTTGTCCTCGCCCTTCTTGGAAAGCGTGACCTGACGGCTCTCGAGCACGTCAAAGATGGTCTCCGCAAAATCGAAGAGCTCATGCGACAGAGGCAGCGTCTTTCCCACCATAGGGTTCTTGGAACGATTGACCACGTCAATCAATCCCGTCGAGGGAACGGCGGTGCAAAGCTCCGCAGCCTCGTCCTTCTCAAAGCGCAGCTCGTAGTCCGTATAGGACTCACCCTCATCGAGCGGACACCTAAAGCCGGGGTGTCCACCGATAAAGAACGGCATGTCCTCGGTGCCCTCGTTGGTCACCTCATAAGTGACACGCACGGCGGCGTCCTCGAGCGTATAGCGAGCGACAAGTTTAAACGGATACGGATAATCGCTCAGCAATGCAGCGTTATCCTCGGATGCCAGGCACATAGCCAGCTCGTTTGCGCTTTGACTCAACAGCTTCCACTCCTGCTTGCGCGCAAAGCCGTGGCGGGCGAGCTTCACATGATGCCCGGCAAACGTCATGGCGCTGTTATCGCGCAAACCTCCGCAAATCGGGAAGCAAATCGGTGCCTGGCCGGACCACACGGCGGGATCGCCCTGCCACAAGTACTCGCGACCTCCAGCCTCAATCGAGGTAAACGAGCCGCCGGCCGTGGAGACCTTGATAGAAATCGAATCGTTGGAGAGAGCGTATTCCATTGTCCATCCTTTCGAACAACTGCTTTTTGCTCGCAAGAACCCGTCTCGGCCCTGACCAAAGGACAAACCCGCACGTTCATCGATGCGTCCGGTTTCCCAGCCATGCAACGGGGTACCATACAGACATTGATGCAATTACAGCTGAAAGGCCTTCTTATGCGAACCATCATCCTTTATGCCTCACGCCACCACGGCAATACGAAAAAGCTCGTGGACGCCATCGTCGAGGCGCACCCCGAAATCGATACCCTCGACGTGAGGTCACTCGGTAAAAACGAGTACCCCGACCTGCACGAATATCATCTGATCGGCGTCGCCACGGGCATCTATTACTCCGAGATCGACAAAGATATGGCGCGCGTGCTCACGAACGTACTGCAGCCGCAGGACAAGGTGTTTGGCCTTATGACCTACGGTGGCAAAAACAAGTGGTACGGCAAGGATATCGATGGCATCTGCCGCATGAGGCAGGCCATCTTTATGGGCGTCTACGGCTGTCCCGGCTTTGATACGTGGGGGCCGTTCAAACTCACCGGCGGCGTCCAGAAGGGACACCCGACCGCTGAGGAAATTAAGGGCGCCGTCGACTTCTTCGACAAGATCGAAGACGAGTATGGCGACATCATCGTCGAAGAGTACGCCAAGCGCGAGAAGCGTCTAGCATACGAAAAGGAGCATCCCGCGGGGGGTCTTGTGGCCGGCGTCAAGCGCACGGCAAAGAAGATCGTTAACAAGCTGTAACTGTTAAGGTGCTTTTGAGCGTTTAACCCATACGGCGGGTCCGAGCAGATTCGGGCCCGCCGTCTTTTTCTATCGTTAATCGGTAAAGGCGTTGCCGACGCTCTGGCCGCCAACATACGTCTCGACGAGGGTGAGCTCATGGTCGAACACGACAAAGTCGGCGTCGCGACCCGGCATGATGCTGCCGCACTTATCCTCGATGTGCGCAGAGCGAGCCGGCACCTCGGTTGCCATGCGAATGGCGATATCAGCGCTGGCGATGCCCCAATCGACAATGTTCTTGACGCCCTGGGCAAGCGTGAGCACCGAGCCGGCAATGCTTTTGCCGTCGGCGAGCCAGCACAGGTTGTCCTTCATGATGACGTCCATGCCACCACTGGTGTAGCTGCCCTCGGGCATGCCGCCGCAGCCCAGGCAGTCGGTGATGAGCACCGTGTGCTGCCAGCCCTTTGCCTGCAGCAGTGCCTTGATGGCGGCAGGGTTTACGTGCTTGCCGTCACAGATGATCTCGGCGTAGGTCTCGGGCGTGGACATGGCAGCACCCACGACACCGGGCTCACGGTGATGCAGACCGCGCTGGCCGTTATAGGTATGCGTAAAGCAGCTGGCACCGGCATTGATAGCGGCGATGCACTCATCGTAGGTGGCGTCGGAGTGACCGATGCTGGTCACCACGCCCTTGGCGTTCAGAGCAGCCGCATAAGCAGCGGCACCGTCGCGCTCGGCGGCCATGGCGCTCTTAACGATGCGACCGCCCGCAGCCTCCTGCCACTGGTCGAAAACCTCCTCGGAGGGGTCAATCAGGTAAGCGGGGTTCTGCGCGCCCACGTGCTTCATGGTAAAGAAGGGGCCCTCCAGGTAGATGCCCTGAATGCGGGCACCGCAGAAGTCGGGGCCGCGGCCCTCGTCCGCCTTGGCGATAGCAGCGCAGGCGTCCTTGATCTGTTCGACGCCATCGGTGAACGTCGTGGGCAGCCAGCTGGTGGTACCGCGACGGGCGAGCTCGGTTGAGCTGATATCGATGCCCTCGGGATCGTTATCGGTAGTTGAGTGGTTGTAGAAGCCATGGATGTGAGTATCGACCATACCCGGTGCGATCCACGATCCCGTGTAGTCCTTAATCTCGCAAGAGGGCTCGTCGGCCTGCCAGGCGCCAAAAACGCCATCCTCGACCATAAGATAGCCGCCCAGTTGCGGGCCTGCCGGCAAGAAGAACTTGTCAGCCTTAATTGCGTACGTGCTCATATGCACTCCTCGCTTCTAAAGCAGTTGACTGTGGTAATGCTTATACCCAGCTCACGTAAAACAAAAAGCGCCCGCCCGCCGTTATGAGCGGACGGGCGCCCTTACAGGGGGACGCGATTAAGCGGTGAAGGGGTGAATCGTCACGCCCTTAACCACGCGGTTGACCGTGCCGGTGGGGCTCGGCGTATCGGGCGTGTTGCCCACGCGGACGGAGTTGAGCAGGCTGATAGCCTGGGCAAACATCACGAACGGCAGAGCAAGGTAACCCTCGGGAAGTGCCTCGTAGCCCTTAAAGGTGAAGGACTCACCCTCATAGACGGTGGCACCTTCCTGCTGAACGGCGATGGTGTGCTGAGCGATCTCGTCGCCACCGATCTCGTTGAGGATGTCGATGTCGTACTGACGGGTGTAGGCGTCGTTGTTGACGAACACGAAGACGAGCGTCTTATCGTCGACGAAGGACTTAGGTCCGTGACGATAGCCCATGGAGGTGTCGTAGGAAGTAGCGACCAGACCGTGAGCGAGCTCGAGGATCTTGAGCTGGCTCTCCTGAGCAAGGCCACCGAAGGAGCCAGAACCCAAGTAGGTCACGCGGTTGAAATCGCCAGCCAGGTAATCGGCGATCTCGGGCTCACGGGAGATGACCTCCTCGCCCATCTTGGCAATCGTCTCGACCCACTCGGCCTTCTGCTCGTCAGAGGCAGTGTCGAAAATAAGGGTGGAGAGCAGGGTCATGCAGGAATAAGAACCGGTCATGGCGAAGCCCTTGTCGTTGGCGCGCGGAATGAGCAGCGTCAGCGCATTGGGATCATCGGCAGACTCGACGGCAAGCTTGCCCTCGGGAGCGCAGGTGATGTTGAGGAACTTGACGTTGTGGACGAGCTCCTTGGCAACGGCAACGGCGGCAAGGCTCTCAGGGCTGTTGCCAGAGCGGGCAAAGGAAACCACGAGCGTGGGATCCTCGGCGCGCAGGAAGTCGCGCGGGGCGCTCACGATGTCGGTCGTGGCGATGGGCTTAAAGTCGTAGAGATCAGTGTTGCCAGCGTGACGCAGGTACGGGGCGCAGGTATCGCCAACGTAGTCGGACGTACCGGCACCGGTGAAGACAACGGACAGACGACCCTCGCCCATAGCGCGAGCCTCGGCCAGGAAGGCCTCGATGGCCTCCTTGTTCTCGCGATAGATGTTGAGCGTATCACGCCAAAGCTCGGGCTGCTGAGCAATCTCGGCCGTGGTGATCTGGGCGCCGAGCTCGGTGAGCTCCTCGACACTCTTCTCGAACATTTCTAATACCTCTCTCTAGAAGTAATCCTCTGACGTGCAATTATACACTTCGGTTGGTTATCTGGTAGTAACCAGTTAAATGCAAAGAATCACCATATGGAAACGATGCGAGCACTAGTTACTGCGCTGGTGGTAAACCTTGTATTTAAACTGATCGGCACGAGCAACCGAGAGTGTGTACTCCACTACCTCGTTTGACTCGTTATACGTAGTCCTGACCAAATCGAGCACAGGCGAGCCCTCGACAATTCCCAAAAGGTGGGCATCGGTGGGACGGGCTATGCTCGCATAGAACTCCTCTTCGGCCACGCGAATCTTTTGCTGAAAGTCCTGCTCAATCACATCGTAAAGCGGCTTACGCTCCAGCAGCGGTCGCTTTAGGGACAGAAATTGACGAACCGGTAGATAGCTGCGTTCGACCATCATGGGCATGTTGTCGGCAGAGCGAAGGCGCTTGAGCTTAAAAATGCGATCACCGATGCGCAATCCCATATGCTCGGCCAGATTCTTATCGGCCTCCATCTCGCAAAACTCGAGAATCGTGGTCTCGGGTTCTCGACCCATCGCGCGCATCTGCTCGGTAAAGCTGTAGGACTGCATAAGATTGGTTGCCTTTGCCGAACGGTCGGTCACAAAGGTACCGCGACCGTGCTGCCGAACCACCAGTCCTAAACGCTCCAGTTCCTGCAGAGCCAGGCGTACCGTAGTGCGCGAGAGACCATAGCGCTCCGAAAGTTCGCGCTCGGAAGGAATCATGTCACCGGCGCGATATTCATGGTCAATCTTTTCGGTCAGAATATCGACCAGCTGATCGTACAGCGGTTGCTTACGCGCTCCGATCGCCATCCTATCCTCCCTTTTGCTCGAATTCGGCTAACTACCTAGGGTGTTATGCATTATCTGTCTGCCACACCCGAATCATTAAGAAAACAAAAGCCGCGCGCTCTTTCGAGCACGCGGCTTTTAACATACACATGGCTTAAGGGGTCGGGGTGTGAGCCGCGTAGGGACACACCCCTCAAGCTAGAGCCTTACCAGATGCTCGGCCAGAGACCAAGCGGGCCAGCGCCCAGGATGCCAAGGACGAAGAGCAGGAGAATGCCCTTGGTCGGGGTCCAGCTGTGCTTAGCGAACATGTAGTAAAGCAGCAGCGTAAGCATAAGCGGGACGAGCTTCGGGACGATGGTGTTGAGGGTGTCGGCAACAGAGAAGTTGACCGGATCCTCGGTAACGGTGCCGTAGGTCACGGACTCCATGCCGTTACCCAGATCGGTGACGCCGCACTCGACAGCGTTGCCGTCGGCATCGGAAGCGGTAAGGGCGTTGCCGTCCTTATCGGTCATGGCGATGGTACCGGCCTCAGCGGTCTCGGTATCGATGCCCTCCATACCGGTGAAGTTCTCGGCCTCCTTCTCGGAGACGATCACGGTAGTAGCGGAGAGACCACGGGTGGTGCCGTTGGGGATCTGGAGGTTGATCTGGGTGCCACCCATGGTGACGACCAGGCAACCGACAACGAAGACGCCCATGATGGAAGCGGCACGCGTGAAGGCCTGCATGTTGGCGGTCAGAGCGTCAATAGCGCTGGTGCCAAGCTTGTAGGACCAGTTCATGAGCCAGAAGCGCAGAGCGAACTGGACGACGTTGAAGATCACCAGGAAGATGATCGGTGCAGCGGCGTTGCCGTTGATGGCCATGTTGGAGGTGATGCCGGCCGTGATAGGCACGAGCGTCAGCCAGAACAGGGCGTCACCGATACCACCGAGCGGGCCCATTGCGGCGACGCGGACGGCGCGGATCGTGGGGATGTCAACCTTGTTCTGCTCGAGCGAAAGCACGATGCCCATAACAAAGGTGACAAGGAACGGGTGGGTGTTGAAGAACTCCAGGTTGTGGCTCATGGAAGCCGCGAGGTCGTTCTTGTTGGTGTGGATCTTCTCCAGACCGGGGATGATGGAGTAGAGCCAGCCAGCGGCCTGCATGCGCTCGTAGTTGAACGATGCCTGCAGGAAGCAGGAGCGCCAAGCCATCTTGTTGAGGGTCTTCTGGTCGAGCTGCGGAGCAGGAGTGAGATCCTCGTAGTGCTCCGGGATCACATACTCATTAGATGCCATCTTCGAAGTCACCTCCGTCAGAAACAGCTGCACCCTTCAGCTCGGTCTGCTGCTGGAAGTCCCAGAAGGCGATGCCGAAGCCGATGAGAGCGAGGATGAGCAGAGCAGGGGTTGCCAGGGAATCGTTGGCAACGGTGATGAGCGCGAGGCCAAAGCCCATGAGGAAGAAGCCCCACATATCGCGGTTCATCATAACCTTGAGCAGGACGGCGAAGCCGACGAAGCGCATCATACCGCCTGCAGCGGAGAGACCGGTCTGCAGCCAAGTCGGGATGGCGGAAGCGATGGTCTGACCGATGGTGGCGCCAGCGATGAAGAACAGGGTGACGACGACAGCGAAAATCAGGCCGAGCAGAGCCATGGCGAAGTAGTTCAGACGCTCGATGCCCTTGGTGTCAGCGTTATGAGCCATGTTGTCCGCGGAGGACATGAGGGGCGACATAAGCGTGAAGACCAGGGTAACGCCGAGCTGACCAAGCAGAGCGAACGGAATGGCAAGGCCGACTGCCGCGTTGGGCTCGAGGCCCGTAGCGATAGCGAGAATGGCTGCCATGATGCCGCCGATGACGGCGTTAGGCGGCTGAGCGCCTCCGATCGGCATGTTGCCGATCGTCATGAGCTGATAGGTACCACCCACGAGAAGACCGGTGTTGAGGTCGCCAAGGATAAGACCGATGACGGCGCCGGTGACGATGGGCTGATAGAGAGACTCGAGGAAGTTGAACTGGTCGATTGCCGCGACGAACGTGACGATGAAGACCAGAGCGACCTGGATGATCGAGTATTCCATCTTGCTCCTCCTTTCAAAATGTATGTACGCACTTTGGATATCACGTACAGAACGTCAGGGTTTCAATCCTGACAACGTGGATCACGAGGATTACGAGAAGAGCTTGCTCGTGTCCTCAACAGGCGTGCTCGGAACGCGCCTGATCTCCAACTCCACCCCCAATTCCTGCAGCTCTTTAAACGCAGCGACATCCTCGTCGTTAACTGCGACGGAGGTGGCGACTTGGCGCTTTCCTTCCGACATGTGCATGTTGCCGATGTTTACCTTCTTTATAGGCACACCGCCCTTGACGAGCGTAAGCACGTCTTCCGGTGTTTCGGCCACGATGAAGATCTTCTGGCGCGGGCTCGCCTTGCCAATGACGTCGATGGTCTTCTGCAGGGAGAAGAAACGCGTAGCGACGCCGGCGGGAGCGGCCATCTTCATGAGATTCTGGCGCATGGTGTTGGTCGACACATCGTCGTTGGCGACGAGGATAAGGTTGGAGCCCAGGGTGGAGTTCCACTGGGTAGCGACCTGACCATGGACCAGTCGGTTATCGATGCGGGTAAGAAGAATGTTGGGTTCTGCCATGTTGATCAGCTTCCTTTCGTTATTTGCTGACGACAGTTACTTGATCTCCTGAATCGCGTAACGCGAAACATCTACGACGGCACCGGATCGGACTTTGATCTGGACCTTTTCGCCTTCGATGCCTTTGACGGTTCCGTAGATACCGCCGGCGAAAAGAACCTCCTGACCCGGCTTGAGCTCCGTGTGCAGCTCCTTGAAGTACTTCTGCTTCTTCTTCATGTTGATTTGCGACCAGATGGTGTAAATCAAGCCCATGATGACAAGCAAGCCTAAAAGGGCGACCGAGGAGCTCAGGACGTTGGCTCCGAAATCGGCCATTAGATGCCGTCCTCGTCACCGAAGATATCCTCTTCCTCGGCACCAGCGACGGAGGCAACCGTCTGGGCGGTGATGCCCGTCTGGCCAACGGTCACGGCCTGCTCGCCAAGCTCGGCGAGCGTAGCGTTGCCGCGGAGGAACAGAAGCTCAATAACCATGGGAAGGTTCGTGCCAGTCAGAATCTCGACGTTGTCGACATCCTGGGCAATCATCATTGCCTGGTTGAACGGGGTACCACCAAGCAGGTCGGTAAAGACGAGCACGCCATCGCACTCCTCGCGCATGGCGGTGATAGCGGCGCGGAGATCCTCACCGTAGGAAGCAGCCTGGTCGCCCTCGAAAGGAACGACGGTAAAAGCGGGCTGATCACCGGCGACCATAGCGATAGCGCTTGCGAGGCCGGGTGCGAACTGTCCATGACCGGTAAGAATAAAGCCAACCATTCAAATTTCCCTTCCGAAGGTGTGTACGATCTGAGTCCGATGTTTTCGGAAGCCAGCGGGCGGACGCCCTTAAAGCTTCTTGGAAAGCGTTCTTTGAAGACCAGTGGTCTCTCAACTGGTGGTAACCACGTGACGTGTTGTTGTCACTATATCATCACAGAAGAGGTCGCTTTCGCTGATTCATACAGTAAAACGTTTTTGCACCGCTCACGGTTAAAATTCGACCGTTTACCGCTCGTTAACACTTCTACCTGCGGGTTTGAAACCGTTTCGAAATGCTTTGGCAAAAGATCGGAACTATTTTTATGTCTAAACAACGCAAGGCGGCTAAAAATAGCGTGTAGAAAAAATGCAGGTCATTATGAAGATTTGTGAATTGGTCTTTTTGACTTAATACCAGTTAGAACCAGTTTAGAAATTATCGGTGAACGGTAGTTTTCGACCGCTCAGCGGTTATTTCCAATCGTTTGCAGCTCCTTTTCCATATGAATTAGGGAGACCCGATGAAGCACTTGCGCGGTTGCGGGAAATTTCGATACTCGTCCATTCCCCACGTGCCAAACTCTCACTCCCTGAATATGCCATAAGCTCTCGCTATTCGTCTTATATACATTACTTACTCTTATCTGTAATTATTTATCGTTTATCGTTAAGTATGTTATATAATTTAAGTATCATCCAAGACATTGGTTGGAGGAGCTATGATCCGCTGGAACGTACCCAAATCGAATGAAGCCATCGACCGTGAACAGGCAATAGCCAATCTGAGGAAGCTCACTCGCTACTGCAAATGGGCCACAATCTGCACCGCCGTGGCGCTCGCTCTGGGACTCCTCGCAGTCATTGCAATCTACGATCTACTCATATTGCCTAGCCTCTCCCAAGGGTTCTGTCTCCAATCCGTAGAGCTTGAGGCTGGCGAAGGGCCAATTCTCGCTCTCGTCGGCGCCGATGAACACACCCCTCTTATGCTTGTCGCGCACGACGGTCATACTGCCATAGGGAGCGCCATGATGACATGCCTTGCGTTTGCCATCGTGCTAAGCGCATACAGGTTTTTCTCCGCCATTGAAAAGGCGGGCAGGCCCTTTGACCTCGAATGCATCCGCATACTACGTCAAATAGGACATTTGTTCCTTATTGGCGGCGTTGCTGTGAAGCTTCTTGGTGCCATAGTCACGGGGCTGATACTCTCAGGATTTGGCGGCAACTTTACGGATGCGCTTGGCGGCCAGCACCTCGACCTCTCTATGGTCTTTGCAGGCCTGATTATTAGCCTGATTGCCAGCGTCTTCCAGTACGGGTGTATCCTGCAAAAACAAGATGACGAGTTGCTCTAGGGGGAATCCATGATTATTCTGCGGCTTGACCGCATGCTCGCCGAACGCAAGATCTCATCCAAAGAGCTTGCGGAACGCGTGGGCATCTCCCAGGTCAATATGTCACGCATTAAGACAGGCAAGGTTTCTGCCATACGTTTTTCAACTCTTGACGCGATATGCCGGGCACTCGACTGCCAACCGGGCGATGTTCTGGAATACATACCTGACGATGAAGCCGATAGCCTCTTTGGGCTTAAAGATTGATGGAAATTATTAAGCCTTCAGTACCCCCGACGCAAAAAGCCCGCTAGAACGGACGTTCTAGCGGGCTCAATCAGATATTTCGACTTCGTGCTCGAAAGCTCAGGCAATCTTTACGCAAACAGGCCGTAGATGCTGATGTTGGCCTTGGCGTAGAGGCCGTTAGCATACTCGGTCCACTTGGAGCTGGCGCTCGAGGCCTGCGAAGAGTACTGCTGGTAGGCGGTGTAATAGGCGGTCATGGCCTGCTTATAGGTTGCGCTATCGGCCGTAAAGGCATCGTCGGCGAGCGCCTTAGCGTAGGTGCTGTCGGCGTCCTTCCAAGTGCCCTTCTCGCTATCCCACTCGTCGCCGGCAAGGTTGATGATGTAGTCGGCGTAGTCCTTGCTCGCGGTCTCCTCGTTGCCGTCAGCAGGCTCGGTCGGGGCGGTCGGCATGCTTGCGGAGCTGTCGCCGACCTTCTTCTTGTAGAGCTTCTGCAGCGTCGCGGACTGACGGACGATCTGCTTGGCCTGGTCCTTGGACACGCCGTACTGCGTGGCCATGGTCTTGTAGTCGGAGGTGCCGATGGAATCCTCGGCGTACTGCTTCATTTCCTTGGAAGAAACGGTAATGCCCTCGTCCTCGGCAGCGTCCAGCAGGATCTTGTTGCGCACGTAGGACAGGATAACGTCGGCAGACGGAGCGGTGTAGTTGCCATCGCTATCCTTGACGGTGTCGAGGCTGTACTGGCTCTCGATAGCCTCGCGCGCAGTGATATCGCTCTTCTTGCCGTTGTAGCTATAGCTTGCCACGGTCGAATCGAGCTGGTCCTCGGTCAGGGTCGACGAGCCGACACCCTTGCCGCCAAAGCCGCCATTGCCAATAAAGAAGCCGACCACCGCAGCAATCACGATGGCGACCACAAAGGCGGCAATCATCGTCTTCTTGTGCTTGGATGCATGGTCGTCCGCATCGGAGTCGTCCTCGTCCTGCTCCTCGGGCATGAGGTTCTCGTCGGCGGCGTCCGCGGCGATCTTTGCCTCCAGGCGAGCATCCTCCTCCTCGGCCGTCGTGCCGGCGGCAATGTGCTCGGCAGACGTGCCGGCAACCAGGTCGATCTTCTCGTCCTCGTCACCGTCGGGGCCTTCGCCGCGCTCGATGATCTGGATACCGTCGATCTCGTCCTTCTCGTCCTTCTTTTGAATCAGACCCATAGTCAGTTACTCCTTGTTAGGAAACATAGTCCTCAATAGAATACGCCCGACGGAGCGCCGGGCGTATTCATTCTTAGGTTATACGCAAACACTTAAGTACTATTTAGGCGTTTGCAGCGTGCTTACCTTAGGCCAGGTGCGCGATAACGGCATCGGCAAAGGCCTGCGTGCCCACGGCCCCCTCGACGGAGCCGGTCTGGGCACGACGCACGTCACCGGTAACCTGCTTGCCCTCGTCGAGCGTGACGGACACGGCGGCACGAATGCGATTGGCAGCGTCGTTCTCGCCCAGGTGATCGAGCATCATCGCAGCAGAGAGGATCTCGGCCGTGGGGTTGGCGATATCCTGGCCAGCGATATCGGGCGCGGAGCCGTGCGTAGCCTCAAAGATGGCGCAGTCGGCACCGATATTGGAGCCGGGGGCCATGCCCAAGCCGCCCACCAGGCCGGCGCACAGGTCGCTCACGATGTCGCCGTACAGGTTGGGCAGTACCAAGACATCGAAGTCGTTGGGGTTCTGGACCAGGCCCATGCAGGTGGCGTCGACGATCTTGTCGTTGAACTCGATATCGGGATAGTTGGAGGCCACCTCGCGCGCCACGCGCAGGAACAGGCCGTCGGTCGCCTTCATGATGTTGGCCTTATGCACGGCCGTCACCTTTTTGCGGCCGCAGCGGCGGGCATACTCAAAGGCATACTCCACAATGCGGCGGCTCTTGGCGATGGAAATCGGCTTGATCGAGATCGCGGAATCGGCGGCGAAGGTCTTTTGGCCCGAACGCTCGACAAGCTGCGAGAGCTCCTCGACCTCGGCAGCGCCCTCATCGAACTCGATGCCGGCGTAGAGGTCCTCGGTGTTCTCGCGCACGATGACCAGGTCGACGTCGCGGAAGCGCGAGCCGTCGCCCGGCTGCGACAGGCAGGGGCGCACGCAGGCGTACAGGTCGAAGTGCTTGCGCAGGGCGACGTTAACGCTGCGGAAGCCCGTGCCGACCGGCGTGGTGATGGGGCCCTTGATGGCAACCTTGGTCTCGGCGACCGCATCGAGCACATGTTGGGGCAGCGGCGTGCCAAACTCGTCCATGACGCCGGCACCGGCCTCCTGGACGTTCCAGTTGATCTGGACACCGGTGGCCTCGACCACGCGGCGCATGGCCTGCGTAATCTCGGGACCGATGCCGTCACCGGGAATCAGGACTACATCGTGCGCCATAATCTGTTACTCCTCGTCTTCGGCGTCGTCAGATTTTTTAACGCTAGCACGCTTCTTCTTTTTGGAGAGATCCAGGCCAAAACGTTTAACAAGCATTTCGCAAATCTCGCTCGAACGCGCCTTGAGATAGCTGCCCTTGCCGTTCTCGGCATCGAACTTAAGGCGCAGCGCAAGCTTCTCGGCAACCTCGGCGTCGATCTCGCCCTGGCAAAACTCGTACAGGCAACCGAGCATATCGCGATACTCAAGGTCGCCGTGGTAGCACTGGATGGCCTCGTCCAGGATGGGCCAAGCCTCGCGCGAACGCTCGACACTCGTGGCGCCCCACACGCACAGCAGGCGGAAGGCGGCATAGCGCAGCGTGGAGGAGATCTCGTCGAACAGTGCGGTCTCGGCGCCCTCAAAGGCATCGCCCAGCTGCTCGGGGCAGGTGGTGGCGAGCGCCGTCAGGGCATCGAGGGCCTCCCAGCGGGTCTGCGCCTCGGGGCGGTCGAGCGCCTCGATCAGCGCGGGTACGCAGGGCTCGACGCGCTGCGGATCGCGCTCGGCAAGCAGGTGCAGCACGCGGGCGGCAAACTGGCGGATGCGGCGCGTGGGGCAGCCGAGCTCCTGGACCAGTCGATCGACGGCGTTCTCGTTCTCCTCTGCCAGCTGGAGCTGTGCCAGCTCCTCGTCGGTGAGCTGTTCGTCTTTGTTTTCTGCCATAGTTACCTCTTCTTTTTATTTCTTGGCGTGCTTGCCAGCACCCTTGCTGTCATCGGTGACCGAGATGAGCTGTCGGTCGGCCGCGCCATTGCGACGTGCACGGCGGCGTTCCTCGGCATCGCCCGCGTCGGCGGCGGCTCGATGAGCCTTGTTGACGTTAAAGACCTCGTCGTGCTTGCGCCATGGACCGACGGACTCGCCAAAGCTCATCTTAAGGCCGGCGATAAAGCCACCGAGCCAGCCGATCGGCGCAAACTGCACCAGCGGGAACAGCGAGAACACCCAGGTCAGCAGGACGACTGCCGCCGCTCCTGCAAAGTTGGCAATCCAGTAGTCGCGCTTGGTGATGACACGCTTTTCGCAGGCCCACTGGCCGCACAAAAAGCCGATGTAAATCGCAAAGAGAAAGAGCACCAGCGCAAGCACCACGAACGTCCAGCTCATGGGCGCTACTCCCCGTGATGGTGGCCGCAGCAGCACTCGTGGCCGTCGTCATGGCCGTGGCCGCCGCAGCACTCGTGGTCCTCGCCGTGGTGATGGCCACAACCGCACTCATGGTCCTCGCCGTGCTCGCCGCAACCGCAACCTTCCTCGTGAGCGCCATGCTCCTCGGGACGATACTGCGACCAGTCCAGACCGGCGGCGATGGCATCGGCCTCCTCCTTATAGAGGACCGTGATGGCCTGGGTGCCCAGCTTGGCACCACCGATAGCGTCGAGCATGTCGTAGAGCGTAAAGGCCACGTCGGCGCCGGGCAGCGCGAGCTCGCGGTCGTCGGCGTAAGCAAGGGCCAGGCGCAGGTCCTTAATGAAGTGCTCGACCATAAAGCCGGGCTTGTAGTCGCCGTCGAGCGCCTTGGGAGCCAGGCTCTCCATGGCGCCGGACTTGCCGGTACCGCCCAAGATCATCTGGCGGGTCTTCTCCAGGTCAAGGCCGCTCAGCTCGGCAAATGCCATGGCGTCTGCCATACCGACCATGCAGGCGCCCAGCGACACCTGGTTGGCGAGCTTGGCAGCCTGGCCTTTGCCGGCGCCGTCGAAGCAGCAGATATTTGCCGCAAAGGTGGCAAGGATGTCGCGGACTGGGGCGATATCGTTCTCGGTGGCGCCCACGATAGCCGTGAGCGTGCCGGCGATAGCACCAGACTCGCCGCCGGTGACGGGGCAGTCAAACGCCATGCGGCCGGAAACCTGGGCGGCCTCGGCAATGTCACGGGCGAGCTCGGGCGAGCTCGTGGTGAGGTCGATCAGGACCGCGCCGGGCTTAGTGCACGCGAGCAGGCCGTCGCCCGCCAGGTAGAGCTCCTCGACCTCGGAGGGATAACCCACCATGGTAAAGACGACGTCGGCGTTCGCCACGGCATCTGCCGGCGTATCGGCCCAAACGGCACCGCGCTCGATAAGCGCGGCGGCCTTGGACTTAGTGCGGTTGTTGACCGTGACGGGATAGCCGGCGTCCAGAATGTGGCCGGCGATGGGGGCACCCATGATTCCGGTGCCGATAAATGCGACAGAGAGCTTGTTTGCCATGAAACCTTTCCTTTTGGGTTGGGTGTTATTACCAGGTTGAATACTCGGTGCCAGCGTTTGGGCTGTGAGTTGGGATCGATTACGGCCGCGTTACTTGCCTACTGACCGCGCACGCGGCGGGCGATGCGGTCGGAAAGCGACGCCTTGTCGGCGCGGTTCTTACCCCAAAACGCGCAGGCCACCATGCCGGGGCCCACGTGCGAGCCAATGGTGGGACCCACGGAGCTGCGAATGATCGTGACGTCGGCGCACCCCTCCTCCTTGCGGATGGCGGCTTCGAGCCAGTCGCCGTCCTTTTCGGCGTCGGCCGTCATAATGGCGATGGGCATGGTGCGATCGGGCACATAGTTCTCGCGGAACGACTTGAGAATGGACTTGAGCGCCTTCTTGCGGCCGCGGTTGACGCCGATCAGCGACAGCGAGCCGGCCAGGTCGTAGGACAGCTCGGGTTTGACGTCGAGCTTTGCCGTGAGCTGTGCCGCCGCGGGCGGAATGCGGCCGCCGGCAGCCAGCGCGTCAAAGCTCTCGAGCGTAAAGTAACCGTGGACATAGGTCTTAGCCTCGTTTGCCCAGTCGACCAGCTGCTTGGCGGTCAGTCCCGCCGAACGCTGGCGCACGGCCTCGAGCGCCAAGAGCGCGCCGGTCGCGCAGGGCAGAGCGTTGTCGACCACGTACAGCTCAAAGTTGGGATACTCGGCACGCACGGCGTCCGCCGCCTGGCACGCGGAGTTGTAGCTCGACGACAGCGCCGAGGTAAAGCACAGGTAGACCGTGGGCGTGCCCTCTTTGGCGCACTCGGTAAAGAACTCGATATAGCGACCGAGCGACACAGCCGAGGTGGACACGCGGGCACCGGCGCGCATACGGTCGTAGAACTCCTTGGGTGTGATGCTCGACCAGATGTCGTCCGTGCGCTCTTCGCCATCGATAATGAAGGGGAAACCCAGGATATCGACATCGAGGTTCGCGGCGACCTCGGGGCTAAAGTCGCAGCAGGTATCGACGACGATGCGGCAACGGTCCGAATGACCGGCGGATGCGGCCTTGTCCATCAAAGCGACTCCTTACGTAAAAAGGCGGCCACCCGCATGGGATGGCCGCCAGCCGTTAACTCATGCAAGTTAACGTATTTTACTCGTCAAGTGTTTCGATGCGGGGCTTGATGATGCCATATCCACCATTCTTACGGTGATACACCACATTGATAAGGCCGGTCGTCGCGTTCTCGAACACGTAGAAGTCGTGACCGAGCAGATCGGTCTGCACCAGCGCCTGCTCCTCAGTCATCGGAGTGACGTCGATAACCTTCTCGCGGACGAGCAGGTCGTCTTCCTCCTCGGGCAGCAGCAGGTCGGCCAGATCCTCGACGCGCTCGACCGGTGCGACATCCGCGGCGCTGGCACCACCCTGGCGGTTGTCCACGACCTTAGTCTTGAACTTGCGCAGCTGGCGGGTAACCTTATCGGCGGAGAGGTCGATGGCGGCATACATATCTGCGCCGTGCTCGGCAACGCGAATCACAGAGCCGCGGGCACGAACCGTGACCTCGACGATTGCCGGGTTGGGGTTCGAGGGGTTCTTCTCATAACGAAGCACGACGTCGACTGTCATGGGCTCGATATCGAAAACCTTGAGCGCCTCGCCGATCTTCTCATCCACATGCGCACGCAGAGCATCGGTTACCGTCGTCTTGCGTCCAGAAACCTTGATATCCATACGTGGCTCCAATCTGCCTCGGGGACTTACTGTACTGGCTATGTACCCATTGCCGTGCATTTAATCACGCGGATTCCTAAAGACCCGAATAACGATTGCTTAATACCGCATACCGAAGTCTCGCACTTTTCTGTGGCAAAGTGCGCTATGGGAGGGCGTCGGCGACTTTGTATTTGGTCCCGAAAATTGGCTTTGACCTGCTGGTTTTATAGGGATAAAAAAGCCGGGCTCCCCTATTGGGGAAACCCGGCAGTGCGTGTTGAAACCGTGAAGAGGTGTCCTTTCCAACGTATAGGAGACACCACCCCTAGCAATAACTAGCTATTAAGTTTGTTAATGTCGTCGTCAGTGATGGTGCCTTCCTGGCTGGACGATTTGTCCTCGGAGGATGCGGTCTCATTGTTGGAATCGGAGGACTCGCTGCCGGAGGACGTGGTCTCACTGGACTCAGAGTCGCCCGGCTGCACGTTAGCGCCCGAAACCGTCTTAGTGGTGAGGTCGTAGGGAATCTGGCCGTACCAGACGCAGTGAACCGCCTCGAGCGTGCCGTCGACCGTGATGTCGTCGAGGGCATCACTCACGGCACGGCACAGTTCGTCATTGGACGAGAGGCCCGCAACACCAAGCGTCGAGGGCGCCTCGAGCGCACCGACATAGGAGATCTCGCTCATCAGGCGTGCAAGGTAGCCGCCGGCCGTGGAGTCGCAGATCACATAGTCGACTTCGCCGGACTCGAGCGCCTCAAAGCACTCGTTGATGTTGGAGTAAGTCTTTTGGTTGGCGGTGATGCTCTGCTTAGCAAGCGCCTCCTGCGAGGCCGAGGACATCTGGATACCCAGAGTAGACGTGTTAAGGGTATCGGTGGAAACGCTTAGCGACCCACCATCGCTGGTTTTACCGAACACGGAAGCGGCATCGTACAGGCAGGTGCCGAGCGAGCTAACGTCCCCATCCGTGGAGTTGATCTCGCCGATAAAGATATCAGCCTTTTTGTCGCCGAGCGCGGAACCTGCCGAGGACGCATCGACAAAGGCGACCTTAAGGCCCATGCGGCTTGCGAGGGCGCGGGCAGCGTCGACTGCATACCCCGTGAGCTCGCCGTCAGCGCTCTGCATGGCCTGCGGCGCATCGGAGGTATCGAGGGCAACCGTCAGGGTACCGGGAGTGACCAGGGCATCATCCGACACCGTGGGCGTGACGGTCTCGTACTCGATCTGGTCGATCGTGGGAGTCGTGAACGCAGACAGCGGGTTGAACGCGCATCCGCTCAGGCCCAAAACGGCGATGACCGCCGCGGTCCCAGCACCTAACCGAGCCGCGTGCATCAAGCTGCCCCTCACCATGTCCACTACCCTGCCTTCTGTGTCGTATACGATCCGTGCGTTGCACGAAATATCAGATTGTTCCCACCAGCTGACCTGGTATTTGACCCCACACTTGCGCACCGGGGTGTTTGCTCGGGAGGCCGCAGCCACCTTCACGACTGGCCCGCTCGCCCGCGAGGCGGTATTGCCCCAAAGAAAGTAGAACGGACGGTGCGGCTTACATCTAGGACGCGCCATGATCGCGCCGCGCGCACGCGGTCGCTTACGTGGATCCCTTTGACCGCGTCTGTCTTGGACTAGGACGGGCATTTCGTCCGTCCGCAACCACAGCCTGGTAGGAACGTAGCGCATTATAGCTAAGTTCAAGCTAAAGTTTAAGGTTAGGGGCGTCATTCGCATCGCGAGTACAGATTTTGCAGGTCGGAGTGGGCTATTCGTGCCCCTATGAAGCCCGGAGCTCCCCTACGGGGAGCTCCGGGGCGCCCTTCTTAGGGTGCCCTGGTCAAAATATGGCAAATATGAGTACTGCCACCAATTTAGTAACAGGCAATTTTGGCCTCTCGGACAGATTTTGCGCTCAGTGTCGCCAACCTGATGCTTAGTTATTCTACATTTGTTTATTATTTTCTTACTTTACACCGCCTCCAAGTCCTAAATTCCTTGATTTTGCTGTTACTGATTTAGTGACAGTACTCATATTTGCCATATTTTGGCCAGGGCATATGATTAACCCCCTATTTTCGACACGATATTAGACCGGCTTAAGCCCAAAACACACCCGCAGCGTGTTAAGCAACGCCTCTTGCTTCTTTCTGCGGGCATCGACGCGATTCCGGTACCGCTTTCGCATACGCTGGTGGATGCGCCATGCGAGCGCTTCCATCGCTTCCATGTCGCAAAGCATTTCGTTGTTGACCGTTGCGACCTCGATTCCCATAGTAATCAAGCCCGTGTTGCGTTTTTCATCATGGATACGTCCCCTCCGAGAGGAATGGCCCAGCTCACCGTTGTATTCCAGGTCAAACCGGGCCGCTTCTTGATACGCATCGCAAACTGCATGAGGCATCCCCGAGATTGCCTGCGCACGGTCATCGAACTCGATCTTGTAGTCGGTCTTAAAAGGTCCGCAGGCAAACCCGCCATAGGAAAACGGAAGCGAAAACAGAGCGAGCATGATGCACTCCATGGGCGAGAGCAGGTTTTCTGACAAGTAGGGACACAGACGCTGCAATTGTTTGGCCGTGCTTCCCTTGCATGTCGTAAGGTAATCTGCCAGGCGATCGGGCGTCAGCACCGGTTCGACTTCAAAGTAGCCCACGTCTGCTGGCTGGTCCTTGTCCTTTGCAAGTTTATTCGTAACAGGCGAGGTGTAGGGAGGCAGATACTTCCCGCGGTCGCTCAGTGAAATCTTAGAGCACAGCTCCTGGGCCAGGGCAAACGCCTGGATGCAGCCGACCTCGCGCGCAACGGCAACACAAAGGGCCTCGGGAGATAGGCTGTACACCCCCGGTTCCACCTCTAGAATCGAGCCGGCGGGCAACCCGGAACACACGGACCAGCCTACGCCAGGCATGCGGCGGCGCTGCGCCGCAGATCCCACCAGCAAGCACAGATCTTCTTGCACCTCGCCACTTTTGGCTCCAATTCGCACCAAGTCAGGAAGATAGATATCCTCGGTCGAGGGAGACGACGTGCGCAGCACACGGCGCTCATCATCGGGATTAAGGTCCTTCCAGCTGATATAGCCCATCTGCCGGCGCTCGGCGCGCATCATGCGCAGCGCTGAAGCGCCTGTTAGGATTACGGAAGCCGCTAGCTGTTCGCCTGTCGGCTCGTTGCGCCGCTCAATCTTCACTGCCACAAAACCACCCCTACCAAACACGTGCGATAGCAAGGCCATCGACTGCCGCAGCGCCGGCGCGCTTGAGCTCCGCCGAGGCTGCTGCCATGGTCGCGCCCGTGGTGATAACGTCATCGATAAGCAGTAGGCGGCGGCCGTGCACGTCCTCAACCGTCTCGTACATGCCTTGGGCACGCTCGCGGCGCTCCTCACGACCGAGTTCGCGCTGGTCGCCATGCCCGTACTTGACGAGAGCATCGAGCAGGGGAACACCCGACAGCTCGCAAAATGGGCGCGCAATAGCCTCCATATGATCAAAACCACGCCGCCGAAACGCTGCCGCCGTCGCAGGCACAAACACCACCGCATCCGCACCGGACAGCACACCTCCTAAGCGTTCGGGCACCACGACCTGGGCATGCAGGGCGGTGTCGTAAAGCAGCTCCGCCAGATACGGAGCCAGACGTCGCTCGCCCGCATCCTTGTACGCTTTAATGATGCGCGGCAGCGGATGCGCGTAGACGGCGCACGCCAGGCAGCGGTCGAGCGCCTCCGACATTGCCGAGGACGTGCCCTCGACCGAACATTCAGTGCACAGCAAATCCCCAAACGGGGCGCCGCATCGGGTGCAGCTATGACGTGGGTCGATGAGCGTGAGCGCAGCCAGGCAGTCTTGGCAAATAAGCGCACCGGCGCGCTCGCAGCCGGCACATCGTGTTGGCGACAATGCCTCGAGCGCCTCGCGTGCCACCCGCTCGGCAAACGGTAGCAATTCGTCCGCAAACGGTAGGGCGCTGGCACCCTGCAGACGGTTCAATATGTTCAGATGGCTCTTCAAGACACAACCCTCCCTACGTTCGGTCGCAGGGAGGGTTGTTGATTCAGCGCTATGATACCCCGATGCGCTCGGGGCAAGGCGAGCTAAATCCGCTCGCGGGCGTTATTCGCCGGCGGGCGGTTGTGGTGCAGACGAAGACGGGGCCGAGCCCTCGCCACCATCCTGGCGCGGCTTGCGGGAACGGCGACGGCGACGGCGCTTTTGACCCTGGTCGGCCGAGCCCTCGCCGCCGCGATCCTCGCGCGGCTCGCGCTCGTCGCGAGCGGCGCCACGCGAAGCCTTGGCAGCAGCTCCCCCGCCATCTCCGGGACGACGGCGCGTGACCTTGACCTCGCCATCCGAGACCTGATCGGCCACGGAGGGCACTGAAGGCTTCTGCTGTGCGCCCGAGGAATGGCGACGGCGCGGACGCGGCGCGCGCTCCTCCTCGCCACGTGACTTGCCGCCCTTGTCGACAGGCGCATCGGAGGCCGAGGGACCCTTGGAAGCGGCACCAGCCTCGCGAGCAGCTGCGGCGCGGAAGGCGTCCTCGCGCTCCTCGCTCGACAGATGACGGCGACGACGGCGCGTGGGATTCATGCCACCGCCGCGATTCTGCTGCTGGGGCTGTTGAACCTCGCGCTCGCGAGCGCCGTTCTTGCCGGCGGCTGCGGCCTCGCCGGCATCGGCAGAGCCCGCACGCTTGCGGCGGCGACGGCCGCCAGCGGCCTCCTCGGCCTCAGGCGTTGCGGCATTGCCACGGCCCTTTCCGCGGCCACGACCCTCGCCCTGCCCCTGACCGGCGCGAGCATCGGAATCGGCATCGCGACGACGGCGCTTGGGCATCGACGTACCGGCCAGACGGTCGGCACTCGACAGGCCATCGCCCACGTCGACGCCGTTCTCGCGATCGAGTTCCATGAGCGCCAGGCGCATCTCGGGCGACTCGATGCGCTCGAGCACATCGCGCGTCACGCAGTCGGGGCGGCAATTGCAGCCCTGCTCGGCAGTCTTCTTCTTGCAGCCCTCCGAGCAGGTCATATCGGCCAGGTTGACCTTAAAGACCTTGCCGTTCTCCAGGCGCAGCACCAGCTGCTCGCGCGGCGTGTCATATTCCTGAATACGCGCCTTGCCGAGCGGCGTATCGATGAGCGTCTTCTTTTTGGGCGCGCGGCTCTTAAAGTCCTTGTAGGCCTCGAACTCGTAGCGCAGGCAGCACATCAGGCGGCCACACACGCCGCTGATCTTGGAGGAATTGAGCGGCAGGTCCTGCTCTTTTGCCATGCGGATCGAGACGGGCTCAAACTGTCCGCCAAAGCGCGTGCAGCAGAGCTCCTGTCCGCACTGGGCATAGCCGCCCACCAGGCGGGTCTCGTCGCGCACGCCGATCTGGCGCATGTCGACGCGAATGTGCAGCGTCGAGGACAGGTCCTTGACGAGCTGGCGAAAATCGACGCGCTCCTCGGCCGCAAAGTAGAACACGGCCTTCTCGCCGCCAAACAGGTACTCGACGCCCACCGGCTTCATCTCGAGGTCGAGCTCTTTGACCAGACGGCGGAAATCGACCATCGCCTCGTCGCCCTGGATGGCCAAATCGTCGGCAAGCTGCAGGTCGATGTCGCTCGCCACGCGCAGCACGGGCTTGAGCGGCTGACCGATCTCGTCTTGCGGCACCTCGAAGGGATCGGCCGTGACCAAGCCGATCTCGGTTCCGCGCTCGGTGGAGCAAATGGCATAATCGGCCTCGAGGATATCCAGGTCCTGCGGGTCAAACCACAGGTCGCGCGAGGCGTAGGTAAACTTAACGGGTACGACTAACGGCATTTCAGTGCCTTCCTGATATCGAACAGCATGACCTCGATGGCCAGCTGGGGAGTAACGTTTCTGGCGATGTTGCGCTCGGCGGTCGCGACCGCCTCGAGCGCCTGGGTGGCACCCGCAACATTCGTCGCAGCGGCAAGCCGACCGATCGTGTCACGCACGTCTTCGTTCACCACGTCGGCCGCCTCGTCCTGAAGTGTCAGCAGCACGTCGCGCATGAGCGTCCGCGCGCTCGCCAGCGCTTCCATGATACCCGAACGCTCGCGCGCGTTGAGTTCGCGCTTGTTGCGGTCCTCAAGCTGCTTCAATGCTCCACGCGACAGGTAGTCGGCATTTTGCTCGAGTACCTTTTCCTGCGTGGACTTGACCTCGGCGAGCGGCGCCTTGACGGCGACGATGAGCGACTTGGCGCGACTGAGCACGTCGGCCTCGTCGGCGGCAATGAGTGAGTCGATGGCACGGACCATCTGACGGCGGGCGTCCTGGCGCTCGGCGCTCTTAAGAAACTCGATGCCGCGTGTGGGGCTTCCCGCCACGGCGATCGCCATGCGGCAACGCGCAGGGTCCTGACCGGTGGCGCGGCTCACGGCCTGCGCGGCGACGGCGGGCGACACCAGCCGAAACGGCACGCACTGGCAGCGGCTCACGATTGTGGGCAGCATCACGTCTGCCGAGGTGCCCAGCAAGATGAACATAACGCCCTCGGGCGGCTCCTCGAGTGTCTTGAGCAGTGCGTTGGCGGTGTTGGCGCGCAGTTGCTCGGCACGGTCGATGATGTAGACCTTGGCCTTGGCGCGAATGGGTGCCAGCGGCACGTCATCGAGCAGCTCGCGGGTCTGGGCAATAAGGTAGCCCGTGGCGCTCTCGGGCGTGTAATAGTGCACGTCGGGATGCGTATGCCGAGAGACGCGCACGCAACTGTCGCATGCGCCGCAGCCGTCCTGCTCGCACAGGAAGGCTTGGGCGAGCGCCCACGCGGCATCGAGCTTGCCCGCGCCGGGGGCGCCCAAAAACAGGTAGGCGTGCGATGCACGGCCGCTGGCGACGGCATTGGTCAAAAAGTCGCGCACGCGCTCTTGGGTGTCGAGCTTGGCCAGCAGGCTTGCCTGAGCGGGGGCCATGTTACTCGGCCTCCTTGGCAAGCGCGGCGGCGACAGCATCCTGGGGGATATCGAGACCGTACGCGCGAACCTGCTCGACCGTCTTCTCGAAAACTTCCTCGACGGTCGTAGTGGCGTCGATGAGCTTTACGCGGTTTGGCTCCTCGGCAGCAATGGCACAAAATCCCTGGTACACACGTTCCTGGAATGCCATGCCCTTAGCCTCCATGCGATCTGCCGCGCCACGGGCTGCCATGCGTAGCGCCGCCTGCTCGGGCGTGATGTGGTAGACGAGTGTGAGCGCCGGGTGCGTTCCCGCGACGGCCAGGTTGTTGGCGTCGCGCACCATCTGGCGGTCGAGGCCATCGGCAAACGCCTGGTAGCAGGTCGTGGAATCGTAGAAGCGATCGCACAGGACCACCTTGCCGGCCGCAAGGGCGGGGGCTATGACCTCGTGCACCAGCTGGGCACGCGCAGCCTCGTAGAGCAGCAACTCGCAGGTGTCGCCCATCGCCATATTGGCGGGGTCGAGCAGCAGGGCGCGGATCTTTTCGCTGATGGCGGTGCCGCCCGGTTCGCGCAGGCTCACAACCTGGTGGCCAGCGAGCTCGAGCGCGCGGGCAAGCAGGCGCGCCTGCGTGGACTTGCCGGCACCGTCGACGCCCTCGAGCGTGATAAAGCTATGTTGAGCAGGCTCAAAAGCCATGGGCGCAGCCCCTTCCTGCAAGGCGCGTAAATGCAGATATATCAACCAAGCCATGATACCCCAGCGTCCGGCGCACCCCAAATCGAACCTAGTCATTAGGGCGGCAGTTAGGGACGATCCTAAACTGCCGGCAGAGACGATATGAGCAGGACATAAAAACATTGAGAGCCCCTGCTGCATGAAAGACCGCGGATTAGGCCGACAATGGTG
>OBUQ01000215.1_pt1 | contig 67044 bp, 60 predicted proteins | sample 1494951 | NCBI WGS metagenome assembly OBUQ01 (sample SAMEA2579938, study PRJEB22360) | human gut metagenome | biome: human gut; feature: human-associated habitat; material: faeces | place: Denmark | collected 2008/2010
TCATGGCCTTTTTGGTCTAGTCGTCAGGGTGTTGCACTTGAATTGTAAACTGGGGTTGAGTAAAGTCGCGACATTCACCTGTATTTTAATGTATGTTTCTTATATTCCCGAAATCATCGCCAACTTCTCCGGGAATCCGGTTAATCCGATTCAACCACTGGTTGCGATGATCAATGCCACTTTGTGGACCTTCTATGGTTGGACTAAAACATACAAAGACTGGCCGATTATCATCTCAAATATGCCCGGTATTCTGTTCGGGCTGGTGACTTTCATCACAGTTTTCATCCACTAATAAGCCGCTATTCGACAACACCTTCATCTTAGATGAGGGTGTTTTTTACTTTACCTGATAGAGTAATCGTGCTAGTATTACTTCAACAGATGCAGTACTGATGTAAAGCACTCTGAAATGTGCTTTGCATCAGTCCATAACGATAGAGGGAGGTCATGCTGTGATTAGCAGTGACGCCATGCGTGGGTATAATGATGCGCTCATTCTTGCGATTTTACAGCAAGGCGATTCCTACGGCTATAAAATTGGCAAAGAAATTCGTGAGCGCACAGATGGTCAATACCTCATTCGAGAAACAACCCTTTACGCCGTCTTTAACCGACTTAGCAAAAATGGCTACATCGATGATTACCCAGGGGATGTCACCAATGGCAAGCCCCGCACTTATTATCGCATTACCCCAAGCGGCCGTAATTTTCTTGCTGTTAAAGCAGCCGAATGGGAACGTGTCAAAACCGTTGTCGATCCATTCTTAAAACAGCCGCTAACGAATCTTTAACCTTGGAGGAATCGCCCATGGATACCATCACCACCTACCTAGATAGTCTTTTTGCTTCCTTACCTGATAATGACAAAACCCGACAAGCCAAAGCCGATATGCTCGCTAACATGCGTGATTATTACCGTGATTTGTTGCGCGAAGGTAAAAGCGAAGAAGCCGCTATTGGTGCTGTCATCAGCGCATTTGGCTCAATTGACGAGCTACGGGCTGATCTGGGAATGCCAGCACAAGCAACGGCGACAACAACACAGGCGGACCCCACCGATGCTGAGGAAGAAGCCGATGAAGATGCGATTACTGAAACCGAACTTCGCAGCTTCTGGCACATGGCTGATCAGTTTGCCACCCAAATTGCCCTTGGTGTTTTGCTTTGCGCCGTCAGTATCGCCTTGCCTGCCTACACAGGCGGGGGCCGCTGGGAAGGATTCGGTGTGATTGGCATGTTTCTGCTTGCTGCACTTGCAGTTGGTCTGTTCATCTGGGGCGGCACCGTCTTCAGCCAGCAAAAAAAGCAGCTTAATGACCGGCCGATCACAGCCAGTGCCAAACAGCTAGTCAACAAGACCACCGGGGAATACACCCGGCAATTTGCCGCTGGGTTGATTGCCGGTATTATGATCTGCATCGGCTCTCTCATCCCACCCATCATTTCTGCCTACATTCCTGGTTTTATCAGTGAAAATGCTGGCGGAGCGCTATTTCTAGCAATTGCTGGCCTAGGCAGCTACCTGATCATTTATGTCTCCATCAATTATTCTCAGCTAAAACGTTATGCTTACGCGACAACTGCGGCAAACTCAACTGCTTGGTACCATGGTACTGATGACGATGCCGCTAATTATTGGGAACAGCCACACAAGCATCATCAGAACACCCGAGCACGCCAAGATATAGCACTTTTTCACCAAGTCTATTGGCCGACCGTGCTTATCATCTATCTTCTTGTCAGCTTTCTACTCCACGGATGGGCATACTCTTGGCTCATTTTCATCATTGGCGGTGTCATGCAAAACATCATTACTGCCGTCATCGCACGCCGGGACTATTCAGAATAAAGCGTTTCGATTCATTGTGCAAGTCCGTCACGGCAGCTTTTCTTCTCTGATATTCACAAGCATGCCTCTTTACAGCAGACCGGAAGTTCAGTACAATGAATCTTGTGTTTTGGGTCCATAGCTCAGTTGGGAGAGCGCCTGCTTCGCATGTAGGAGGTCGACGGTTCAAGTCCGTTTGGATCCATTTTATATCAGCTTTCATGGCGGGTCTTTAGCTCAGTTGGGAGAGCGCCTGCATGGCATGCAGGAGATCGACGGTTCAAGTCTGTTAAGCTAACTCTATGAAATTCACTGAAGTTCATACCAGCCTTCGAACGCTGATATATCAACCTTTTAAACTTTAACAACTCCATAGAGAATCACCAAAGCGAATAGAAAATGTACCAAAAATGCACCACTTTTACAAGACAGAGTGCGGGCGGGGTGCCACTTCATTATGAGGTGGCTTTTTTGATTCTTTTAGTAGTGATGTATACTTGCACAAAAAGAGGGGCATTTGAAATGGATGATACTTTGTTTGTACTAGGGAATGGATTTGATATACATTCTTGTTTACCAACCCGTTTTTGCCAATTTCGAAAATTTGTTTGTGAGAGAGCGGACATTAATCCGGGAAGGGTTTATAACGACATGGATAAACTTTTTCCAGAAAGCATGAATTTCCAACAAGATCCTAAAGGTGGGCTAAATGGTCCCTATATGAAGATTTGGATATACTTGTTAGATAGCGCCTCTAAGGAATGTTCAGCTTATGATCCCGATAAATATTGGGCTGATTTTGAAGAAGACTTAGGTGGGTTGCCATACGAAGACGTGCTGGATCAGCCAGAAATCCAATTCGATAGCGAAGGGGATGAAGATCCTTTCCAAACTGGGGAGGCAAGTCAATCAATGGAGCAATACATATCCGTAAATATGTTGACCAAAGAGTTACGAGAATGGATTGAGAACGTTGAAGAAACTAGTCCTGAGATTGATAAAAATCTAGCTGAAAGATTTAAAGGCCATAATAATATGTTTCTTTCATTTAATTATACTAACACATTAGAAAAATGGTATGGAATAGATTATACACAGGTTACGCATATCCATGGATTTGTTGACAATGAAACACAGGTTCCTGATACTATTATTTTTGGACATAAAGATAACGATAGTTATAATATGCCTGCTCCGAGTGAAGAGTATATGTCAGACATTGACCAAGAAACCTTGAAACCTGTTCTTGATATCATTAGTAAACACGAATATTTCTATAAAAAGATCATGGCAAGCAATCTTAAGAGCCTGTTCTTTTATGGATTTAGTTTTTCAGAAGTAGATAGTCCTTATATTGAAAAAATACTTAAATCAATTACTACATCAAAACCAATTATATATATAAACAAAATGTCATTCGAAGCAGGAATATATTATTTAAAGCATGTGTGTGCTAAATTAGGATTAAATGCAGTGTTCTACAAAATTTCGGATTAAAGAACATGTTATGGCTAAGAATTTTGGCCTTTGAGTAGTTCTCATTACTATACATTGACAGTATAAGGATCTCAAGCGACTAAATGTTTCTCGCTTCTATTTCAAGCAAGTAGCAATTTGATATCTGGTCAACAAGGCCCGAAATTCGGACTCTGTTAGCTATTTAGATATTGTCGAAACAGTCATTGAACTACGGAGGGAGTCGCGAATCACGACCCCCTTTTTACATGATTATCACAGTTCGCGACAACCGTTCCTCAAGGTAACACTTTTAGTTTGGTGATCCAGTGTGCACCAGAATCCGTCTCTCAGCACACAAAAAACGGGCATCTCTGCCCGCCAATTGAAAACGACAAGTCACGTAGTCAGCTTCTCAAGCAGAACGATCTGCTAAACAAGAAACTGGCTATTTTTATGACCAAAGAGGTTAGTGTAATGATGATACTGTACTGCCTGGATTTCAGCGAGGCAAAAAGTAACCTGGTCTATAAAATGCGCCACCGGTTAGCTATGCCGTGCGTCGGTTAAAACGGATCTACCCGCTTATCGCCTAGGACTGCCTTAATTATATCATAATCTTTTGGCTATTGATACTATACGTTTTCCGTAAACAGTCCTCTTAACTGCTGGATCATGCTAACCACTGAATAAGGTGGCTCTTGGCTTGCTGTGGTAACTGCTCCACGATTCTGATACCAGAATTCGGTCAACATGGCCACGGCAATATCAAACTGCGAGTATGCTTGTAACTCATCAATTGCCGCTGTGCTGTCAACGGCATTGTGAACATAGTCTTGCGCCGCTGTCAGGTAGTTGCTGATCAAACTATCGTCAGTATCAGTCTGCACACGCAGGCTATTTTTAATGTCATCAGTAGTGACAGTCATGTGCTCATCTCCTATATAAAAATAGGGGCGTACCCTGAGGCACACCCCCACTAAATTATGCGCTTAGGCCTTTACCGGTGTGATGTCAACAATTCGAACAGCGTCTGGATCAACCACTTCATAGTCGTTGCGGATGACAACCGCCAAACCTTGACTATAACTGTCGAACCGTTCGAACTGGGTGTTGACTTCGTTCTTTTGGGCTAAGAAAATCGCTTGGGAAAAGTCCCCGATGATGATCCGATAGGTGCCCGCCTTATCAGTCGGCAATACTTTGTTAGCAATCACGATCACTGGTGCCCCAAACAGTTGCTTGCCTGATGGTGCAGTGATTGAAGGTTGTAACAAGTATCGGCCCTCGCTGTCTTTCAGTGTATCAAGGTAGTTGAAAGCATCCTGATTGACGATAACAGACAAGGACAGTGCTGGATCTAACTCAACATTGAAGGTTTGCTTGATGTCATCGAGACCAGTACCCGTGATGTGCTTGAAGTTATCGTTGGTGCCCGTCTTGCCAGTCAGAACACTGATAATGTTGCTATTGTCCGTGTTTTGTACCAGCTTCTTGAGTTGATTCTTAACCTCGGCAACAATATCAACTTCACTGTCTTCTACCAGTTCATTAGACAGATAGATCTTGCCAGCACGGGTAGCAACCTTGTAGTCAACACCACGGAATAGGGTTGCATCGATCTCTGGCACGTCTGCGAGTTCTTCCTTGGTGGCTAAGACACCATTGTTAGTGAGGGCAATTGGGTAGGTGCCAACCGGGGTCCCGACCTGCTTCACAGTGACGTATTTAGCCAGATCATAATCGGATTCCTTTAGATTCCAGACATCTTCGATGACTTCTTTAGGAACGACTGTACCAGCAGTGGTTGTCGTTAAACCGTCACGTTGCTCACCCATGCTGCGGATGTAATCTTCATACGCGCGGGACTCAGTGTGTTCTTTGTTGTCGATAATTGTTTTTTCGGTCATGGTTTTATCTCCCTTTTCTGGTTGTTCAGTATTAGTTTTTAGCCACTCAGTGTAGCTGCGTTTGTCCACTTGGACGTTGGTATCGTCATATGCTGGAATAGCCACCAGTGAGACGTCGAACAGACTCTTCACTTGCTTGATGGTACGAATGACTTGTCCGCTGTCGTCTTTAGTGAACGTGTCACCGTCTGGCGCAGCATTGAAAGTAAAACTCATGGCTGACAGATTACCAGCTTGGACGTTGTTATAAGCATCATTGGCTGTGGTCGTATCGGGCAAAGTTGCTTCAAATTGCAAGCCTTTATCATCCACGTTTAAGGTCAAGGTGCCAGCCTTAGTACTGGCTAAGACTTGGCTAAAATCATGGTTTGAAATCATATAGACGTCTGATAGATCCATATTGTCGAATGCGTGCGGATCAACGACTTCTTTAAAACCACCAAGATCCTTACTTGGACTATTGAAAACTACTGCATAACCACTTAGTTTCTTTGACCCGCTAGTGGTGTCGTCCTGTTGCTGTGTGTCTGGATCGTCTTGGTCTTGACTGTCGTCTGCTGTGGCAGGATCAGCGGTAGTTAGATCAGCGTCAGGATTCAGGCGTTTTTCTACGTCATCTTGATTCATTAGACGCACTTCCTTTCTGTTTATCTTGATAAGTGACAAGGTTGCTTAGTGGCGTGTAGTTCAGACTGGCCATAATCTCATCTCCACCGGGAATTGATGGCAGGTTTAACTTGGCTCGTGCTTCATTAGTGGTCAGAACACCGCCTTGCAGCCCCTTAACTGCTAGTTCTTGCATCGTGGCTGGGTCTGCACTGAACAGCTTGTCAGTGTTGAAACTGAATCGATTATCGCCAGTCGAAAGCTTAGCGTCCATCTCACTAGTGAAGCAGGTAAAATACTGAATCAACGTGTTTTGCAGATAGATCAAATTCGACTGTACGGCATTAGAGTGCTCGCTTTCGATACCCAGCCGATCCAGTGGTAACCCGAACGCTTTGGCAATCTGTTTCGTTGTCCAATCGCTAAAATTGACTAGATTCAGCACGTCAGTATTAACTTCGAGTTGCTTGTAATCCATATCATTATCTAGAATGATGGTCTTGAGGGCATTATCACCACTGTTGGCAGCTTCAAATTTATGACGGATGTTTTCTTTGGCCTTGGTGTCTAGCTGGGTCTTGTTGACTTTAAGAATGCCTGTCCCTTGGACACCGGTGTTAAAGAAGCCTTTCAGTAACGCATGTCCAGACTTTTGTACCCCAACCTCATCACGGAGGCTATACAGTGGTGATAGTCCTTTGTAACCGTCTTGTGTGAAGCACTTGAAGTGTAAGACCTCACTGGCATTTAAACGCTGTGAACGACCGCTGTCAGGCGTGTATTCGTAACTGATAATGCCGGTCGTATCATCTTGTTTAACCACCATTTGACTGTTGGTGACTAACTCGAAGCCAGTGACTTGTCCGCTAGGATTTTTAGTAACCCGTGCAAAGCTGTTACCATTCAGCAGCATGTTAGCAGCTAGAGCAAACTTGAACGCCCACGCGGTCATGTGGTCATTGGGTGCTTTGTTAAGGAGCACGCTGATGCGCTTGTCACTGTATTCAATCGGATTGGTTGCAAGATCACTGGCAATCACGCGCACCGCCGTAAACACATCCGAATTACGTAAAGCACCAATCCCCACATATAAGCCGCTGTCATTGCTGGTCATGCTGACAAGCGCAGCTAGGAACGGTTCGCTTAAGAAACGCTGTTGGCTGGTCAAAAAGTGAGACGGCCAGACGTATTGGTGTTATCGTTGGAACTTATTCAAACTGGGAATATGGGAACCGATTCCCAGCTCAAGAGAATATTAAAAAAATTTTTAAGACATATGGTATTTCTCCTACTTTGTTAATATTTGGAGATCCTTATAGCAATGATGATTATTATTTTGTAGCCAAGGGACGTATTTTAAAGTTTAGTGAGGATGCTCCTGACGAAGATCTATATACTGCTCAAGATGGGGAAGAAATAAAGATCGGCAATAGTAACAGAGATCTTTTTGTCGGCATTCAAAGGGGGTCTGAAGATGCTGCTCTTTACGACACGAAGCAGGGTATAAGAAATACTAGAATGGATTATAAAAGTCACCACGCGTTTTCAGATATTATTTCAAATGCTCGACTTCTGACAATTCCTTACATTCCTATTGATGAAAAAAGGAAGTATAAAGAAAACATCGTCAAAGCCGTTGATATACTTTTGCACCAATCTAATTAAACAGCTACTCTACTGCTTCCTTACATACCCCGCCCGCAAGCTGGTACGGAGGGAAAAAAATGGCAACAATCAAACGTTACAAAAATAGCAGCGGAGATACACGATATGAAATCTTTGTCTCTGCTGGTACTGATGAACTAACTGGAAAGAAGCGCCGAATTCATAAACGAGGCTTCAGAGACAAAAAAGAAGCCGCCCTAGCAGCATCCAGATTTACCTTAGACGCTGATGCAGGCAGTTTATCGACTATTAGAAGCATGACGTTCAAAGCTGTTTATCTTGAGTGGGACGCAGCATATAAGAATACCGTTCGAGAAAGCACGTACGAGCGCACCTATATACAAGTTAAGAAACACGTTTTACCGCTTTTTGGTAATAAACCGATTAATAAGATCACCACAGCGCAGCTACAGCAAGCCGTTAACCAATGGTCAAAACAAGTCACTAGGAACTACCGAAGATGGCTTACAACTACCAGTCGTATTCTTCGCTTTGCCTTACGCCGTGGTTACATTAATAAAAACCCGGCTGACCTTGTCATCATTCCAAAAGAGAAGGAACAAATTGGTGATGTTGCTGCGAACTTTTGGGATAAGCAAGAGTTAACAAGGTTCTTCAGTTATATTGATGCAAAGCAAGAACCACAGAAGACTTCGCTTTTCAGAATACTAGCCTTTGGTGGCCTTCGACGTGGTGAATGTCTAGCACTGACTTGGAAAGATATTAGCTTTACCGACAGCACAATAACAGTTAACAAGACACTATCGCAAGGCATGAACGGCCGTCAGCTTGTTCAGCCACCGAAGACACGGAAAAGCAGACGTACTATAACCATGGATAGCAAAACAATGTCTGCATTGAAGCACTGGCGACTTGTTCAGCTACAAAAGTATATGGCTTTAGGATTTAACACCAATAAACCCGATCAACTAGTATTTTCAAACCGCAAGAATAAGCACCTGCTGTTACACAAACCTGCTGATTGGCTTAAATCGATTGAGGATGCTCACAAGATTAAACACCGCATTACAATTCATGGCTTCAGGCATTCACACGCAAGCGCCCTGTTTTCTGCCGGGGCCACTGTCAAAGAGGTTCAGGAAAGGCTAGGCCACTCGGATGTTAAAACCACTCTCAATATCTACACTCATGTAACAAAGAGTCAGAATAAAGAGGCAGTTAACAAGCTAGTCGCATATCTCAATTTTTGACCAAAGTGCACCAAAAAGTGCACCACGCAAGTTTTAATGGCAGCCCAAAGCCGCACTATCGCTGATATAACGGACTCATACCAGGAAGGGGGTTCAATCCCGTTAAGATCCATGAGTGATTTTCTTCTGGCAATTAGCTTCACCGAACATCAAACTTGCGCTCATAGCCTAAAAGGAATAGTCAACATTTCTTGCTGGGCAGGCAGTGTTGATTTCGAAAAACGCCAGCGACAGTTAGACAATTTAGTCTACTGTCGCTGGCATTTTTTGTTGTTAGCATTTACCAAAACAATCATCATCTTTTCCCTGAAACAAAAAAATGCCCAACCCTTATCAGGTGGACATTTTCTCTGATTATGCAAAAGTAGTTTTAATCTGCATCTGCTTGACATCAGCCATCGTTTGACAACCGGTTAGTTGCATAGCGATGTTGATTTCCATCTTCATGTGATCGGCTACCGCCTTGACACCTTCCCAGCCGCCGAGGGCTAAGCCATAACTGAATGGCCGGCCGATGCCGACAAGATCGGCGCCGAGGGCCAAGGCCTTCAGGACATGGGTGCCGCGTTGAACGCCACCATCAAAGATAATTGGTACGCGATGATCAACTGCAGCCGCAATTGCTGGTAAGGCTTCAATCGCACCTGGCGCACCATCTAGTTGGCGGCCACCGTGGTTGGAAACATAGATGCCAGCTGCACCAGCTGTGATCGCCGCAACCGCATCATCAGGATGCTGAATGCCTTTGACAATAATTGGCAGCCCTGAATAAGAGGCCAACTTATCGATGGTTGCAAGATCCAGTTTCTGCATGGATTCTTTAAACAAACCGCCAGCGCCAACTCCCTGCTGCCCAGTATTGTAACCTTCAAGATTAGCTAAGCGGCCTTTGAGATGACAATGATTCATCACGTCTTTTTCCCGATAGCCGCCAAGTGTCGAATCGGCTGTCAGAATGATCGCCAATGCGCCTGCTTGTTTTGCCTGATCTAACAGATATTGGCAATACGACCAATCTTTTGGCATGTAAAGTTGGAACATATAAGGGGCACCGTCGCTGACTGCAGCAGTTTCCGCAATTGTCTTGGAAGCAAAGGTGCTTTGCGACATCATAATACCGGCCTCTTTTGCGCCTTTTGCTAAGCCCAATTCACCGCTTGGATGTGCCAGCGTGTTCCCGGCGATCGGCGCAGTTAACAGCGGTGACGCCAGTTTTGCTCCCATAAAGGTCGTACTTTGATCCGGCTTCTCCACTCCTTGGAGCACGCGCGGGAGCATTTGTACATCTGTAAAAGCGGTGGTGTTGCGGCGCATGGTGTAACCATCGTCAGAGCCTTCGCTGATATAGCCAAATTCGCCACGGCCAAGAATTTTCTCCGCACGCGCCTCCAAACTGGCTAAATCCAACACATCAATCGCATCAACTTTGCCGAATGGATCGGTCTCTACTGCATCGACCACCGTAAACTTCCTCTCTATTTCTAAAAAATTAAACGTGCCCACTCATCTCGGACAGTTTGTGCCGTCATATTAGTCCAAATAGTCAATCAGCTGCTTCACATCATAGCGATCAGTATGAATCGGCTTCTCAGCTGCCTTACCAATAGCCACTGCCATAACTGGCACAAAGCGTTTTGGATCAAGCCCCAATGTTGGAATAATCGTCTTGAAGTCGTAACCGGACCACGGATTGGCATCAAAGCCATGTGCCCGCGCCGTCAGCAGCAGTTGCATGCCAACCATGGCGCCATCGATGGTGGCATCTAATGTCAGAAATTCAGGTGAAGCATTTTCATATAATGGCAGGAAGGTATTGAAAATCTGGTCCAACTTTTCCTTGCTGATTTTGCCGTCTTCATAAACCTTGGTCCAAACATCACGATAAACTTCATGAGACTGCGTATCGCCGGCGATGAAGATGATGGCAGAACTGGAATCGATCTGCGGATAGTTGAATTTCATGGCAGACTTTTTCAATTTTTCTTTGCCTTCTGGTGTATCAATAATGACAAAGTGCCACGACTGCAAGTTGCAGGCAGATGGCGCGGTGGTAGCTTCTTTAATCATTTCCTGAAGCTCGTCGCGACTGATTTTAACTGATGGATCGAACACCCGAACTGAATGACGATCAAACATCACGTCTGCGAAGTCATTATTAGTTAATTTTTTTGTTGCTACTGTTTCTGTCATTTTTATTTGCCTCATTTCTTAATATCAATATTAACCGTTTTCAATCAAATAATATAGGTTGTTGCCAGCGGATTCATCATGCTGCGATCGTAGCGACCGGTGATCAAATAAGGGGCGGTTTTATCGGCATCGACTTGTTCCAGATGCAAAGTGTTGAACATGGTCGAAGTCGCAAAATGATACCACATCGCACCAAGCGGCTTGAGCACTGGCAATTCACCGAATGGATCATCTTCAGTTGATGCAAGTTGAATCGACAGTTTCCCTGGCTCAACTCGATCAGCCAACGACTTCATCTGCGTGGCGACCAGCTCAACATTTTCAAAGTGGTTCGCACCTTGTTTATCCTGTACAAGATCATGGGTGAAGAAAAAACTGTTCATTTCGGATTCTTTGTTTAAGGCAAATTGGCTGCCAAATGTTTGCAAAATGGAAGGATCATTGACATCCCCAGCTTCCCAATCAACCGAAAGCAGCGTCTTGCCGTGACGTTCCACCGTGGCACTGGCACTGTTGTCATTGCGCCGCAGTTCGATGTGATCGGCGAGCTTCTTAGGAATACCTGCACCTTCACGACCTGCCACCAAGCCGGCTTCAGCACCAGGGCCATGCAAGAGCAAGGTTAGTGGATAGGAACCCATCATTTTGTCTTTGTAGCTAACAAGGGCAAATAGCGTTTGTTCCAGATAAGGTCCGCCAAACGACGGCTTACCCATGTGGACGACGTAGCCGCACACAACTGGTGCAACCAACTTCAACGGTGCCGGAATCAATTTGGCCAAGGCGTCTGGATCCGTGGCATAGGCAAAACTGATCCCTTCTTGATCATTCATACTTGGTAAATTCAGAAAGTTCTTCACGTCTTCTTGACTCACAACATAACTCGACATTTTTGACACTCCTTCTCTGTGAACGCTCGCCAGCGCGGTTGAGGCACTGATTCGCGTGTTATCGAAAGTAACTAACTACATAATCCCATCCATCACATGGACATCTGGTGCACCATTTTTGACGATCCGATTGACCCGATCCAAAATCAATGGGTTGAACTGTGGGTGGGTCAAAATGTAGAACTGATCTTCTTCAAGTGCTTTGAAAACCGTCGCCGCAATCGTATCAAGTGGCATACCGTTGGTGATCACATATTTGGCAAACTGTTGACCTTTCAGGAAAGCCTCGCTTTGATAGTAAGGATCACTTGGATCGCTGTATTGCTTTGGCCGATGTTCTTCAGTGTGATAAAGATCCGTCTGAACAAAACCTGGGCACATCACATGCATTTCAATATCAGCACCGGCCCGCTGCAGGTCATAAGCAGTTGCTTCACTCATACCGACGCTAGCAAACTTGCTGGCGTGATATGCAGGCATGCCTGGGGTATCGACCAAGCCAGCGATCGAAGCGACGTTTAAAATCGCCCCATGCGTTTTTTGCGCCATCATAATTGGAATAATCCGCTTCATCGCATAAACCTGACTCATCACATTGACGTGCATGATCCATTCCCAATCACGGGTTGGTAATTCCCACATACGTCCTGGCAAAGCAATCCCTGCATCATTGATCAGCAGATCGATTTGCTTAAATGTTTGAAGTGTCTGATCAATAGCTGCGTTGACTTCGTCTTCTTTGGTAACATCAGTCGGAATCATCACAGCATCCGCCCCTGTTGCCACAACGATTTGATAAGTTTCATTCAAAGCCGGCTTGTCGATATCGACTAAGGCGAGCTTCATCCCCCGTTTTGCCCCTTCTTCAGCAATGACCCGACCAAATCCGTGGGCGGCCCCGGTGATGAACATGACCTTGTCCTTAAAATCCTTCATAATTGCTTGCCTCCTATGTGGCGTGAATCCACACACGCAGTCATTCATGTGTGTGCTTATTCACAATTTCGAATACGCCTTTACGATAGCGCTTTCAAAACGTATGATGAAGGTACAGTTTGCACATGAATGAACAAATAAATTTGTATGTTTTTGCTAATTGACACGTGCCACCTTCACGTCACCTTCGAGGATAAATAATGAAATTAAATACTTTGCTCCAACGACTTGACCAAACAGTCCCATTAGCCTTTGATACCAGTCTCCAAAACCCCGAAATAACAAGTCTGCAATTTGACGATGATATGACTCTTTCGCCACATCCGACCTCACTGTATCTTGCTGTATCTGCTGATCAAACGATTACTTTGACAGGATCTGTTGGCAAGACTGCACAACTGTCCCTGTGTGCTCAAACGCAGCTAAAAAACGAGTCGCAACTTGCTCAACTATTCGATCGGGCTGGTTGTCTTTTGACGTCCGAAACAAGTTTACAAGCACAGGTTAATCAGCTTGCTATTAAAGCGATCACAGAGGACTTCGACACGATTCTTAATCAAGCCGCTCGGACATTAGGTAATCCCTTGATTGTTCTTGATCTTGTCGGGCAACCTGTGGCGCAATCCACGCAAGCGCCGGCCATTAGTGACTTGACAGCGCCAGCTATTACCTCTGTCCAGGTCCAACAGGCATTGAAAAAATTCAGACCCGCTAAAGACTTGATCCCGCAAGTTATTCTCATTCAGCAATCCCAGCTGCCCTTGCTGCTTTTATGTCTGCCATTGGCATATCGCAACAATGCCCTAGGCTACCTCGTCATGCCGGCCTGCGTCAGACCGCTCACCGCTGAACAAACTGCCTTCTTCAAAGCCGAAGCCAAAATTATCACCAGCTCCTTGATCAAAAACCGGATGATGCCGACCGCCGCCTCAAAACGCGATCAACTGCTCACCATGCTGCTTACCGAACAACAAAGTGGTACCTTTGCCGCTCAGTTTGCGAAAGAACATGCAACATTGCCAACAAGCATGGTTTTGATTAAAGGTGAGCCGCGTGCTGGACAATCTTTGGCAGCGTTGAAAGAGCGACTAAAGTATTTATTAACCCCGCTTTTCTCACAAACTTTGATCACACTTTATCATCATCAATGTCTAGCCTTAGTTTCTGTCGACTTGCCAACTTACAACAACCCTGAATTTAAAGCTGATTTAGCGACCATTGCCGATCGTGCCAACTGTCGTTTGATCGTTTCGAATCAATATACGCGGCCTGAAGATACCATCGCTGCCTATGCCGTCTGCAGTCGTACTGCGAAGCTTAAATCTCAACCAACTCACGTCACCATGTGTGAGGATGCCTTCTTTGACTTAATGCTGGCACAGGTCGATCATGCCGAAATTTTGCCATTTTTCATCAATCCGGCGGTTAAGGCATTGATGGATCATGATGCTGAGAATAAAACTGAGTTGTTGCCGACAATGGACGCTTATCTTGAATCTGGTGAAAACCTCACCCACACTGCCAGGCAACTTTTCATTCACTTAAACACGTTGCGCTACCGGCTCAAGCACATCAGTGACATTACTGGAATTGATTTAAAAGATGCTGAAACTTGTTTCAAACTTGGCGCGAGTTTTAAGGTGCGTCGATATTTGAATCACAATAAACTCACTTTCACCCGATAATTTGGTGGCTTTAACGTCATTTTCCCTGCGAGACAAATCAGTTGCTTTTAACGCCAAATCAGCCTATGTTAACGGCGAAAGGAGCTGATCCTATGCAAATTCATTTTGATGAAGGTGCCACTGAAAAAATCCAACCGCATCTGGGCGATGACAAAAAGTTGCTGCTTACGTTTGAAGATGGGGTGGGTCCTTATTCGCAGCATGCGATGATCCATATGCAGGTCCAGTTCTCACTTAACGTCGTAAAAGCTAGCGATCCGGCAACGGATTATGACACTGAAATTGACAGTAACCTTGGGCCAATTCTGATCAAGGGTTATTCGCAAGAAGATTTGAATGCCCACATGAATGTCCACTTTAACAAAACGCTGAATACCTTAGTTTTGAGTGGTGACGGCGGTGATATTGATACCAATATGGGCTTTATTGACTTCACCGAAGCCAATGGTGTTCGAAATAACCCTGCTCGCTAACTGCTATTTTCAAGAAACGTAATCTCGGTGCATTCTTAACAACTCGTAACAGAAAAGCCGCGTCAAAAATCAATTGTGATTTTTGACGCGGCTTTTTCTATGTTCTTTGGTTTGATCAACGCATACGCGGCTTATTTGGGAAGGTCGCGATGAAAAGTGCGCCATGAGGATGGACATCCTTGACTTCAATATGCCCGTGATGCATGGTCACAATCCACCGAGCAATTGCTAAACCAAGTCCACTACCACCTGTTTGGCGACTACGCGAGGCATCTTCTCGATAAAAACGTTCAAAAACGCGAGCTTTATCAGCATCCGCAATACTCGGCCCAGAATTGCCAACCTGCAACTGCCAATCACGTGGTGTCTGTGTCACTTCAACCCAGATAGAATCACCCGCCTGTGTATATTTAAAGGCATTGTCCAGTAAAATCACTAACAGTTGTTTCATCCTCGCCGTGTCAAACAGTGCACGACCGGCCTTGGGTAACGTTGTTGTGAAGGACTTCTGCTGACTGACAGCAATATCTTGATAAGAAGACAGCTGTGGTTCAAAGGCCTTTTCAAAAGGTTGATCAACCAATTCAATTTCGATGGTGTTGCTATCGGCTTTGGCAATTGTTAGCAGATCATCGGTCAGCTGACGCAAGCGTTTCGTCTCACCTAACGAAGTCGCAATTGCCTCACTTTCGTCAATGATGGTCGCTTGTGGTTTCGTCAGCAGGGCTTCCTGTTTGCTTTGAATCACGGCAAGTGGCGCCCGCAACTCGTGTGCTGCGTCGGCAACGAAATCCTGCTGTCGCTGCCATGACCGGACAATTGGCCGCATAGCACGTGTGGACAACCAGTATGACAAGCCGAGTGCCAATGCCCAAAAAAGAATAATGGTGACAATCAGAACCTGCCGAAATGATCGAATCGCTGCTTCCTGTGCATCGGTATTTTGCAAAATTAACACATAGTGACCGGCATACTGAGGATCTGCGCTGTATTTAGGTGCTTTGATTAATAGCGTCCGGAATGTTCCAGTTGATGTGGTCAATGTCTGTAACTTGTTTTGCGCTGATCGATCCAGTTTTAAATTTTTAAAGTAAGCATAAAACCGCTCACCAAGCATGGCTTGATTAATGATGCGGCCTTTTTGATTAAAGACCACCATGTTGGTCCGGAAAGGTGCTGGGTGAGTGACTCTCGTACCGGGTTGCTGCGGACCAAGCTTTGTCGTTTCTTCGTTTGGATTAAGAATCATTGCTTGTTGCTGCTCTAAGGTGTGATCAATGTCTTGATAAATTGAGCGCTCATATAAGAAAAAAACAATGATACCTAATACCACAAACAAGCCCGCAAAGCTCAACAGTTGCCCGATGAATAAGCGACGTTGCTGATGTTTAATACCTTTTTCTGCGTTCATTCACTGCCCTCCGGCTCCTGAAAAATATAGCCAACGTTGCGAATCGTTTTGATCCAATGCTCAACTTTTAGCGGTTTTAATTTTTTGCGCAGGTTGGACATGTAAACCTCCACCACGCTGACAGCTGTTTCAGAATCAAATCCCCACAAACGATCAAAAATCTGATCTTTGGTGATGATTGTTTTCTGATTTTGTAATAGATAAACCAACAGATCGAATTCTTTACCGTTCAAGGCCACTGGTTGATCGTTGATGAGCACCTCATGACTCGTCACATGTACCACAAAAGGACCAGCAGTTAAGCCGTCATCGTCAAAGAAGTGACCGGTTCGCTTTAACAACGCCTTCAAACGCATAATGAGTTCTTCACGATGAAACGGCTTCGTCAGATAATCATCTCCGCCAAGTTCAAACCCGTGCAATTTATCGGTCAGCGCATCTTTGGCTGTCAAAATCAATACAGGTGTTTTAATTTGCTTTGCCCGCAACTTCTTGAGTACGTCAAAACCATTTAATTCTGGCAACATAATGTCCAAAATAATGGCATCAAAAATACCTTCCTCGGCCAAATACAGACCATCAGCACCGTTTAAGGCGGCTTCTGGGTCGGCAAATGCGCGGATAAAATCAGTAATACTCTCGTTTAAATCCGGATCGTCTTCGATCACAAGAATTCTCGGTTTAACTGTCATGTTCTGCCCCACTTATTTGTTGGTAACCTTATATCTGCTGGTCTGACCATATCATGATAACCATAAAGCCATCTTAAGAAATAGAATGCCCGACTTTAAGGTTAATTTATGCTGTAACTCTCATAATGATCCCATTCACCAAGAAGGGAGCGGTTTGATGCGTCAAAAGCTGAAACAATTCATCGGCTTCGGCTTGGTCGGTGGGGTCAACACCATTCTAACTTATCTCATTTACTTGACATTATATCAGCTGATCAACCCGACAGCCGCCATGGGGGTTGGCTACGGGCTGACATCCATTTTTGGCCTATTTCTTAATGACACATGGGTGTTCAAGGCAAAGGATCGACGCCAACTCAAAACGGTGGCACCGCGTTATTATCTCTCCTATGGCCTGACCTTCATTCTAAGTTTAGTTTTGACAAGTTTTTGGAATGATTTCTTACGACTGCCCAAGCCGCTTGCACCTATGTTCGCATTGATGATCACTGTCCCAACGAACTTCCTTTTAAGCAAGTTCTGGGTATTTCGAGAAAAGGGAGTTGCTGCACATGAAAAAAATTAAACAGTGGACCGTTGATTGGTGGTTTATTGGCATTCTGATCCTAGCCGCCTTTCTATATGCTTGGAATATTTGGGAAGCCGGTAACGCTAACGACTACTACACCGCCGCTATTACCAGTATGATTCAAAGCTGGCATAACTTCTGGTATGGTGCCTTCGATCCCGCCGGCTTCATCACCGTTGATAAACCGCCAGTTGCCTTGTGGTTCATGGCTATTTCGGCAAAAATTTTTGGCGTACATGGTTGGTCCGTTGTTTTGCCATCCATTCTTTTCGGGATTGGCAGCGTCGCCTTGATCTACAACATGATCAAACCGCGCTTTAACATTTGGGCAGCACGGCTTGCTGCGTTGGCGTTAACGCTGACACCGATCGTTGTTGCTGATTCACGAACGAATAATATGGATGCAACCCTTCAGTTCTTCCTCTTACTCGCCAGTTGGTGCCTCATGAAGGCCATTAGCAATCGCAAACCATGGCTCGTTGTTGTGAGTTTCGCGCTGATCGGCGTCTCTTTTAACATCAAGATGCTACAGGCATTTATGATTTTGCCGGCTTTGCTCTTATTCTTCTGGCTGGCTTCCAATCAGAAACTTTGGCGGCGCCTAGGCACCTTGGCTATTGCCTTGGTTGCTATGGCCGTCACCACCCTCGCTTGGCCAATACAGGTGGATTCAACCGCCACTAGTCAACGGCCTTACGTTGGCAGTTCGGAAACTAACTCTGAATTGGAGCTGGCTTTTGGCTACAACGGCACTGAACGATTACTCGGACAAACCACAGGAACTGGTGCTGCCTTCCCTGGTATGGGTACCAAATCCAAGACCGGCTCCACTGGCACTGCTGGCACCCCGCCAACCGGTGCTAAAGGCACGGCGCCGGGTGGCACGACTGCTAGGAAACCAACTGGAACGCCTGGTGCCGGCAACACAGGCAAAACACCACCTGCCGGAACAAAAATGCCCGGCACTAAGACTGGCGCGGCTGGGAAGCAACCCGCTGTGACGACCGAAAGAGGCGCTGGTACAGGTCGCAAAATGCCTGCCAACTTCAAAAAAGGGACGTTTAAGGGCGGTACACGTGGTCGTCAAGGCAGTCAACGTGGCGGTGCTGGTGGTGCTTTCTCCATCGGGACAGTCGGTCCATTACGCCTATTGCAATCTGATTTAGGTCCACAAATCAGTTGGCTTCTGCCAGCTGCAATCATTGGCTTCATCAGTGCCTTTGCCTACTATTTGGACCGCAAACGGAAATGGTACCAGACAACCATTCAACAAAATCACTTGCTCTTTTGGCTTGGTTGGCTCATCCCCGTTGCTGGCTTCTTCTCCATCGCCAGCTTCTTCCATCCTTATTACATGATCATGTTGGCACCACCAATTGCCGCCTTATTCGGCATCGGAACTGTCACTATGTTCAAACAATTCAAAACCGATCTGAAACATTGGCAAGCATGGCTTTTGCCAATCGCAATCGTGGTCACCACAGGCTTGCAGGCTTGGTATGTCAGTCTCTATTATCAATGGCAGCCATTCTTAGTCATCGCTGGCGGCCTGCTCGGTTTGATACTTCTGTTCATCGGCCGCACTAAAGCATGGTGTAAAACAGCGTTAGGCGTTGCCATCGCAGCAATCATGGCCGCACCAGCATTCTGGTCCTTAACGCCAACAATAGCTGGTTCCTCGGCTGGTATTCCTTCTGCCGGTCCATCACTGCTCTCCTCTAGCGGTAACGGTGGACTCGGCAACGGCACAGCAGATTCTGGCTTGTTAAAGTATGTTGAAAAACATCAAGGCAATGCCAAATACCTGTTTGCAACCAGCAACGCCAGCACTGCAGCCCCGTATATCATCAAATCTGGCAAAGCGGTCATGGCCATTGGCGGCTTTAACGGGACTGATCCAGCTATTACCTTGAAACAGTTCAAAGCGCTTGTTAAAAAGGGCGATATGAAGTATTACCTTTCCTCTGGCCGCTCAGGCAATTCGAAGATTGAAGCTTGGGTCACCAAAGTCGGCAAAAAGGTTGCCGCAAGTCAATATGGCGGCACTTCATCGTCCAGCACGCAAGGCTTTGGCAGCCGAGGCGGCATGGGCGGTGGCACCTTGTATGAACTCGATGCCAGCATGGTGAAATAAAGCGTCTTGATCTCTCTATGAAAGGAGTCCCCGATATGCGACAAGAAAAGAATCCATTCATTTCGATTGTGTTGCCGGTTTATAACGAAAGTGCTGGCATCGGCGAAACTTTAACGGTTTTGGCAAATTACGTTCGTGCACGGCCGGAACGATACGAGTTAATTTTCGTCAATGACGGCTCAACAGACGACAGTGCTGATCAAATCAGGGCCGCCATGGCCAAAAATCCGGCGATTCGGTTAGTCGATTTCTCCCGCAACTTCGGCCATCAGCTAGCAATCACTGCCGGCATTCGCTATGCCAGCGGTGATGCAGTGGTGGTCATGGACGCCGATCTGCAAGACCCGCCGCGTGTTATCCCAGAAATGTTAGCCCGCTGGCGTGAAGGCTATGACGTCGTTTACGGTAAGCGGCGCAAACGCAGTGGTGAAACGTGGTTTAAGAAGTTGACTGCCGAAATGTTTTATCGCTTACTCAAGGCTGTCACTAGCATCAACATTCCTGTCGATACCGGCGACTTCCGTTTGATGGATCGGCGTGTTGTCAATGTTCTCAAGCAGATGAATGAACAGGACCCATATGTACGCGGGATGGTCACTTGGGTCGGCTACAAACAAATTGCCGTTGAGTACGATCGTCAAGAACGGGAAGCCGGTGAAACGCACTATCCACTGAGAAAAATGCTGCACTTAGCTATGGATGGGATCACTAGTTTTTCCACAGTACCGTTAACTTTAGCTAGCTGGCTAAGCGGCTTCTTCTTGATCATCGCGGTTGCGCTCTTTGGGCTTAGTTTGGCACTAGGCCACCTCATTAGCTTAACCTGGGTCATGATCATCACCTTGCTAGTTGGCGCTGGTATTACCTTCACCATTGGCATGCTCGGCACCTACATCGCGAGGATGTTCGCTGAAAGCCGCCATCGACCGCTCTATATCGTTGCCGACACATACGGCTTCAAAACCCAAACGACGCAACAAACAAGTTATCCTTATCACGCATTACAAAACTAGCCACAAGCGCCACTATTTAAAATCAAGAAAGCCGCTAACCTGTTGTTTGAATGACGACATCAGGCTAGCGGCTTTTTTGAGCACAAAAGAATAAGCTAAATGCCATAAATATGTTTGAACTAGCTGATGGTGCTCATGTCTAAACTCATTTTAAATTTTACAACACTAATATTTTTATGTTACGGTTATTATAAGTAAGTAATGATCGTGTCTCTGACAAATTGAAAGGAATGAACTCATGACAACAACGACCAAGCACTTGACGCGCTTAACGCCAAGCGATCTGGCCGCTGAATTAACGACGAACACCAAAACCGGCCTGACTGCTAAAGAAGCAGCTGCACGTTTGCAGCAAAATGGCCGCAATCAGCTCACCGCGGCTAAAAAGCCTAGCTTGTTCCGGCAAATCGGCCATCACCTCAGCGATATCACCTCACTAATTTTGCTTTTTGCCGTTGGTCTCTCTGCCTATCTGGCCTTGACGACTGACAGTGACTGGACCAAAACCATTGTTATTGGCGCCATCGTCATTCTCAATGTTGTGATCGCTTTGTACCAAGAACACAGCGCTGAAAAAGCACTCGCTGCCTTGAAAGCCATGACGATTCAAACCGTCACCGTTGTTCGTGAAGGCAAGACGCAAACCATTCAGGCCGCCGAGCTTGTTCCAGGCGATTTGATTCTCCTCAAGGCCGGCGATGCGGTTCCTGCAGACGCCAGAATCATTCAAAGCCAAGAACTTGAAGCGGATGAAGCAATTTTAACTGGCGAAAGTCTGGGCGTGACCAAAACGTCAGAAGCCTTGGCCACTGCTCCTGATGATCTTGGGGATGCTGCCAATTATATTTTCTCTGGCACAGCCATTACCAGCGGCAAGGCAACTGCGATTGTGACGGCTACCGGCATGGACACCGAACTGGGAAAAATTGCTGCACTGCTTAATCAGACAAAAAAGCAGACGACGCCACTGGCCAAACGGTTAAACACCCTTGGCAAGCGGCTATCCTTCGTTGCTATCTTGGGCGGTATCATCACCATTTTGCTAGCAACCTTGCTTCATCAGGAGGGCTTTACAGATAGCTTGATGCTTGGTGTCAGCCTCGCCATTGCTGCAGTTCCAGAAACCTTGCCCGTCATCGTCACCCTCAGTTTGGCTCATGGCGTTCAGAAGATGGCCAAGCGCCACGCGATTATTCGCCAAGTCACCGCTGTTGAAACCATTGGGAACGTGAACGTGATTGCCTCAGACAAAACTGGGACCCTCACGCAGAATCGCATGACAGTTACCCATTTCTGGCCTTATGGCAAAGAAATTCATAAAGTCGCCAACACAAAGTTGTCAGCCAATGACACCCGCTTTTTCAAGTATCTCGGTCTTGCAACCAACGCACACTTAACTGCTGATGATGAACCAGATATCGGCGATGCGACTGAACTGGCAATTGTTCGGCTACTTGATCATTACGATCTGAGTCGGACCGAGGCTGAGCAAACCTATCCGCGTGTGGCTGAAGCGCCGTTTTCATCTGACAAGAAAACCATGGCGACTTTGCATCGCACGCCGGATGGCCACTATCTAGCGATTATTAAAGGAGCAATTGACCGAATTAACTTTGCGCCTGAAAACTGGGAGCAAACTGCCACCGCAATCCATGACCAAATGACGGCACAAGCATTGCGGGTACTGGCGGCTGGCTATCAACAATTTGAAACCGATCCTGGGGAAAACTGGGAAACACAGCTAACCGCCGTACAACCGTTGGGATTGATTGGTATCATTGATCCGCCGCGCCCTGAAGTGCCCGCTGCCATTCGCGCTGCTAAACAGGCCGGCATTACAACGGTTATGATCACTGGGGATCATCTCGGTACGGCCAAAGCCATTGCTAAAGACATTGGCATCCTTGAAAGCGGCCAACAAGCGATCACCGGCCATGACCTCAGCCAAATGAGCGACGAGGATCTGGCGGCCAATATTGCTGATATCCGCGTGTTCGCGCGGACTACCCCGAGTGATAAAATTCGAATCGTCAAAGCTTGGCAAAAACAAGATGCGGTGGTCGCCATGACCGGTGACGGCGTCAATGATGTGCCAGCGCTCAAAGCTGCCGACGTCGGCATTGCCATGGGCATCACTGGGACAGATGTGGCCAAAAATGCTGCCGATATGGTTTTGACCGACGATAACTTTGCTACGATTATCGATGCTGTCGCACAAGGTCGAACCGTCTATCAAAATATTTTAAAAGCCGTTGAATTTCTGATTTCGGTTAATTTTGCCCAAATTTTCACGATGCTACTGGCCGTCCTCGTTGGCTGGGGTGCTGTGATGACACCTGAGCAGCTACTCATCGTCAACGTCCTTGCTGATGGTATTCCCGGCTTCTTCCTTAGCCGAGAGTTGGCTGAACCTGGCATGATGCACTTGAAACCCATTCCAAAAGCAGCCAGTATTTTCAGCAATGGCCTCGGCAAACGTGTGGCCGTGCGGACGACCACCTATGTTGGCTTGATTCTTGGCATCTACTTCGTTGGCCGTTTCGTGGTCAGCCCCGATGTGCCAGGTATCGGCATGACCATGCTATTTCTGACATTAGCCATCGGTTCGATGCTGGACATTTTTCCCATCAAAACCCGTGGTCGGCTTAACTGGTCAGCGATGACTGTCAATCCGATCCTGACTGGTAGCCTTTTACTGACGATGACAGTCATCGTTGCCTTAGCAACCATTGCGCCATTGCAACAAATTTTTCAGCTAGCGCCACTAACAGCCGGACAATGGTCCATCGTCCTCGGTGCCATCTGGCTGCCAATGTTGGTTGTTGAAACTTACAAGCGCCGTCAACATCGGCACGAATTAGCGCCATGGCGTCAGGCCACCTTATCAGATTCGGCAGAATAACGTTGGTTTTGCGATATCATCGTTATCTGATATGCTTTAGTTAACTAATGAGCATGGCAATTCAACACCATCAATAGGTGGAAGAATACCATCCAAGGAGGCTTGTTCTATGCAAACATTTCAAGCATTGGTTCACGATGGGCAAAAGGCAACTTTTCAAACCCTGCACGAAGATGACTTACCAGCAGGCGATTTATTGATCAAGGTCGCTTATTCAGATATTAACTACAAAGATGCGCTTGCCTATCAACCGCAGAATCAAATTATTCGAGATTATCCACAGATTCTCGGGATTGATTTAAGTGGGACTGTGGTAGCCAGTCAAGATGCCAATTTTAAAGTAGGCGATCAAGTGTTGGCCACCGGTCATGGTCTAGGGGTCAGTCAAGGCGGTGGTTACGCTGAATATGCCCGCATTCCGGCTTCTTGGGCAATCACGCTGCCATCAGCCATGACACTTGCTAGCGCCATGAGTTTTGGCACGGCGGGTTTGACCGCTGCCTTATGTGTCGCTGCTTTGACCGCGCACGGCATGACGCCTGAGCATGCACCGCAGATTCTTGTTGGTGGCGTAACGGGCGGTGTCGGCAGTGTTGCCATGCGCTTATTAGAGCAAGCAGGCTTCACGAATCGAATCGGTATTGTGCGGACACCAGATCAGCAAAAACAGGTGATGTCACTTGGCGCCACGGCAACATTAGCACTTGACGAGCTGCCCAAGGGAAAGGCTTTGAGTAAGCAACGCTTTGACTTTGCCATTGATCCGCTCGGTGGATCGTTCACAACCAGTTTGCTGCCAAGTATGCGTTATGGCGGCGCAATCGCGTTATGTGGCAATGCTGCAGGAACTGCCTTGCCGCTGACCGTCTTCCCCTTCATTTTGCGCAATGTCAGCTTGCTCGGTGTGGATTCCGTCAATGCCCCTGCTGCGGCCCGAGCAGCCGCATGGGAGACATTGGACAAATTGGCGCCAATGCCTGTCGATACGGTCAAACTAGCTGACTTGCCACAAACCTTGACGAAACACTTTAACCACCACACAACCCGGACGATTGTGGACATGGGCTAATGGAAAAGTGCCAGCTGCTGAGTATCTGTATTTGCTGGCAGCAGTTATGAATTAACCACTAATTTCGGACATGCTTGATTTTTTAACCATCAAAGTTGCGCTTCAACCAAACACGGTTGAAAGACAACTGATAGCCACCAAAAGACGACTGATTTTCCAATGGCGGAAATCAGTCGTCTTTTGTTTTCTCATAGAGGATCTATTCATTAACTTCTTTTAGGCCAGCTTTAACTCAACAAAACAGCATCATCGGCAAACTCTTGTCCACTGCGTTCTTTAAACATCGTCAATAAGTCTTCGACGGTCAGGTGCTGTTTTTCCTCGCCACGGACATCAACAGCAATTTCACCATGATCCAGCATGATTAGGCGATCACCATATTTCAGTGCACTGGCCATGTTGTGTGTGATCATCAAAGTTGTCGTATGTTGCGCGCGAACCATTTTATCAGTCAAAGCCATGACGGTAGCGCTTGTCTGCGGATCGAGCGCTGCTGTGTGTTCGTCAAGCAATAACAACGCCGGTTCTTTTAAAGTAGCCATCAGCAAGGTTACTGCCTGTCGTTGACCGCCAGAAAGCAAGCCCATTTCGGCACCCAGGCGATTCTCAAGGCCCAATCCAAGGGTCGCCAATTTTTCCTTAAAATGTTGGCGATCACTCCGTTTGACCCCACTGGCCCAAAAGTTACGCCAAGAGCCGCGTTTTTCGGCCAATGCCAAATTCTGTTCGATTGTCAGCAACGAGGCGGTGCCGGAACGCGGATCCTGAAAGACTCGAGCAATTACCTTCGCCCGCTTAGCAACATTTTGATAGGTCACGTCCTTACCGTTAATCAAAATCTGCCCCTGACTAACCGGGAGCGTACCAGCGATACTGTTCAGCAACGTTGATTTACCTGCGCCGTTGCCACCAATAATCGCGGCGAACTCCCCGCGTTCAAGACTGAGATCAATGCCTTTCAGCGCGTGATTCTCGTTCACGGTTCCTTGTTCAAAATACTGATGCAGTCCATGCACTTCAAGTACGGCCATGGCTAAACCTCCTTTTGCTGATCACCAGCATGTGTGCTCATCGAATCGGTTTTTGCTGCTTGCATCTGTGCCTGAACGATGCGAGCTTGACGCCGATTACCGTGACGAATTGTCATGAGTTGCAATTTCTTTTTCAGTAACGGCAATGACAGGAAGATCGTTAACATCAAGGCGTAGAAGAAACGCAGGTAGTTCGGGTCGACACCAAGATCCAGCACAACCGCAATAATCAGGCGGTAGATCACAGCGCCGACAATGATCATCAACAACCGCGCCCATAACGGCACGCCGCGCAATAGGATTTCCGAAATAATGATGGCTGCCAAAGCAATGACGATGGTCCCAATCCCCATCGACAAATCCGCATAGCCATTGGTTTGCGCCATGAGACTGCCTGATAAAGCAATAAGGCCATTGCTCAGCATGTAGATGATAATTTTCATCGCATCATTGTTGATCCCGTTGGCCGCCGCCATGTTCTGGTTGTTGCCGACTGCCGCAGCAGCTAAGCCCATCTCGGTATGGAAAAAGAAAACCAGAATACCAATCACGATGGCGACCACAATGGCACCGATGATGATGCCAGTGGTCGTGGCATCACCACTGTCAACCAGATTGAAAACCGTCTTAACAGTCCCAATCAAACTGATATTAGCCTTGCCCATGATGAAGAGGTTCACCGAATACAACCCGGTCATGGTCAAAATACCAGTGAGCAAGTCTGGAATATGCAACTTGGTGGTTAAAAAGCCTGAAACTGCACCAGCTGCAGCGCCTCCGGCAAAACCCATGAGCGTCGCCGCAATCGGCCCCACCCCCGTGACAATTGCATGAGCAGTAATCGCAGCGCCCAAGGGAAAACTGCCTTCAGCCGTCATGTCAGCAATGTCTAATATTCGAAAAGTCAGGTACACGCCAATCGCCATGACCGACCATAGTAATCCTTGGGCAATACTTGATGTCACGATGTCCATAATGAAAAGCTCCTTTGTTAAGTGAGCGCGAGCCAGCCCGGGTAGAAAGCGGAGTGTAAGCGGCCTTGGGCGTGATGGTCGCTCTTTGACCATTGCGACCGAGGTCCTTACACGCAGGCTTCTGGGCTGGTGAGCGCGTTATGGTAGAAGCGCGAGTCAGCCCGGGTGCTGCGACTGCCAGCGCGTTATGACACGAAATCGATTATTCAGCTTGCTTCAAGGCAGCCTCTGTCAAACCAAATTGTTTCATCCGGGTCGGATCAGTGACCAATCGAGTTTTAGCCGGTTTTTCAACAGGCAGATCGCTGACTTTCTTCCCCTTCAAAATTTGAACAGCCAGTTTGCCAGTCTGCCGGCCTAGATCTTCGTAATTAATCCCTACTGTCGCCACCCCGGCTAATTTCACCATCGTCGCATCAGCAGTGACGACCGGAATGTTTTCTTTCGTGCTGATTTTGCCAATGGTCGGCATTGAGGCCGCCATCGTGTTATCGGTTGGAATGTACACAACATCACTTTGTTTCATCAGTGCAGTGGCACTTTGTTCAACATCGTTGGTGGTCGCGGCGGTTTTTTCAACGGCGGTTAACCCCAGTTTCTTGATTGCTGCCTTCGCAAGCTTGATCTGAACTTGAGAGTTTTCTTCGGCGGCGTTGAATAATAAGCCAACTTTTTTGGCCTTAGGAAAGGCTTTGTGTAAAAAGTTGATCTGACCAGCGACATCTACCATGTCCGTAACGCCTGTAGCGTTTTTGTCCGGCTTGGCTGTTGTGGTCACAAGACCAGCCGCTTTTGGATCCGTGATCGCCGTGAACAACAATGGGGTCTTGCTGTCTGCCTTCTGCAGGGCTTGGGCAGCCGGTGTAGCGATCGCCAAGTTGAGATCGTTTTTATCACGTTGCAAGCGCTGGCTCATCGTCTGAAGATTAGATTGATCGCCTTGGGCATTCACGTAGTCCAACTTGATCTTCTTGCCTTTGTAACCGGCTTTGGCCAGTTCTTCAGTGAAGCCTTTGCGGGCCGCGGTCAACGCTTGCTGGTCAATCAACTGTAAAATGCCGATTTTAACCTGACTCTTGTCAGCCGCTGCACTGGTTGATTTTCCACAACCGGCTAAAACCATGATAGTGAGTGCTGCTGCCGCAATAGCGGCCATTCGTTTGATCTTCATTTTTCTTCCTCCTGGGATGTACGGGTTAAGGTGATGGTGCTTCACACTTTGTGCAAACGCGCTCACTGGCGCAGAAACCTACATGTAAGGACCTTGGTCGCAGTGGTCAAAATACGACTATCACGACCAAGGCCGCTTACACTCCGGTTTCTACCCGAGCTGACTCGCGCTCTTACAAAAATAGCCAGCCACTGGATTTTTCGTCCATGTGGCTGGCCATTGTTTTTTCCCGGAAAAAGAAAAGGCCACATGGATGAATTCGTCCATGTGGCGGTTAATTGCAAGTTAAACACTTACGGCCATCATGGATACAAACCTGATTGGCTTGTATCCATGAGATACAAACCATTATCCGAAATAGCCGTAATAATAAGAATGATTAAGTTGTGTTGTTTTGACTCGATCCATGATCAACACTCCTTCATGCAGAGATGTTCTCTCTGACTTGTCTCAAAGCGTATACTCATATTCTCATCTTGTCAACACAAACAAAAAACTTACATTCGGCTATTTCAGTTTTTGTATGGGGAAGAATGTCAAAGAACGTTACTATAGCAGTTATTCTGGTAATTTAACCGTTTGTTTGACGGCTTTTAACATGGCTTCATTGCGAACCGTTTCGACTTTTGCCGGTTTCTCAACAGGTAATGTTTTAACTGTTTTACCTTTAAGCAGTTTAATAGCCATTTTGGCCGTCTGCTTACCAAGGTCGCGGTAGTTGATGCCTTTCGTGATCGTGCCGCCGTCTTGAACCATGGTCGAAGCGGCTGGGACGACTGGTATTTGCTGAGCCTTGGCAACTTTGCCAATGGTCGGCATAGCGGCAGCCATAACGTTATCGCCCGGTAAATAAAGGGCATTGACGCTTTTGGCTAAACTCTCGGCGGCCTGTTGCACATCGTTAGTTGTCGCCGCTGTACGAACTTGGTAACGCAAACCGAGTTGTTTCAGCCGAGCTTTGGCTTGTTTGATCTGATAAACCGAATTTGGTTCGCCAGCGTTATACATGAGGCCGACAGTTTTTGCTTCTGGGAAAGTTTGATGAAGCAGGTCAATTTGTTTGGCTACCGCAACTAAATCTGTCACGCCGGTTGCATTTTTATCTGGTTTTGCGGGATTGGTGACCAATCCGGCTGACTTAGGATCCGTGATGGCGGTGAATAACATCGGTGTCTTTTTGTCAGCTTGTTGGAGTGCTTGTGCTGCAGGGGTCGCAATCGCAAGATTCACATCATTCTTATCACTTGCCAAACGATCACTCATCGTTTTCAGATTAGCTTGGTCGCCTTGGGCATTGACGTAATCAATTTTGACGCGATCACCACTGTACCCGGCTTTGGCCAACTCGGCCACAAAGCCTTTCCTAGCCTCAGTCAAGGCACTTTGATCAATCAACTGCAAAATACCGATCTTAACGGTTTTGGAACTGGCGGCGTTACTTTTCTTGCCGCAGCCGATCAACGTTAAGCCAACCAGTGCTGCAGTGGCAATAACAAGTAGTCGATGCTTTTTCATAAAAATTCCTCCTGTGAGCGCGAGCCAGCGCGGTTGCTGCGCTGGCGAGCGCGTTATCGATAAGTGACGAGTGACAATTCAGCCATCCGGAACGGTCAACATAGTCGTATGATGCAAAAAAGACCAGCCGCTGGTTTTCACCATGCGACTGGCCCCGAGATTTTTCGGTATAGAAAAGCCGCATGGATAATTGTTCATCCATGCGGCGTTGTGTGCACATTTAATGTGACGGCCTTATGGATGCAAACCACTGCTTGCGCGGTTTGCATCTCACTGCAAACCGCTATCCGAAAAAGCCGCCGAAAAAGTTATTAAGTTGTGTTTGCCGTACTAAGTTCATGGTCAACACTCCTTTAAACACGCGTTCGCAGTCGCAGAAATCACGTCTGCTGACACGCTATCTGTTTGGTACGAGAATCAGCATACCGAATCCAATCGTCATTCGTCAAGAAAAATTTTTAATGATTTTACAATACATCTGTTATCTAAAAATCATTTTCACATACTGATGATTGGCCGCAGCTACGAGTCGATCAACCATGCTTAACTTTAATGCACCGCTGGCCTGTTGCGCCAAGCGAATGAGTGGCGTGTCCAATACGATTGCCTGCTGGAACTTCGCCTCGGGTCCTTGCTTGTCGATATAATCTTTAGTTCGAATTTTGACCGTGATCCACGCCACTATCCGCAGCAACAATGAGTGTTTCTTCATTTCTCGCGGTGTATTGAGTCGAGTGAATTCGCCTGGTACAAATTCATGTGGTGCCGGTACTTTCTGGTCTGTCAACTGTTCAAAATCTTGAACACTAGGTTTCCCGGAAAGCGTTGTATACCAATTTGGAATCGTTGCAAAGTTATTAAAAGTTCCCCCTGTGAAGCTAACTGGTAAGACAGCATCAATATTAGTGACACTGGTACCAACAGCAATCGCCTTTTGAGCTTCAGGCAAGACCCATGTTTGTGTCTGTTCACGCCACTCCTTAAAGGCTTGTGCCTTCAGCTCGAGAGCAACATTAACGGTTTGTCCAGCTTTGACAAAAACCTTTTTGAATGCCTTTAATGATTTTTCCGGTCGTAATGGTCGTGGTTGTTGTTCTTGAACATATACCTGGACCACTTCCGCACCATCAACCTTTCCAGTGTTGGTCACTTGCAGGCTAATGGTCAGTGGCTGATCATCGGTTACGTGATCACTTGAGAGCTGAATGTTTTTCAAGGCAAACGATGTGTAGCTCAAACCAAAACCAAATGGAAAGGCGACTGGCACTTTTGCTTTGTCGTAATAACGGTAGCCAACATATGTGCTTTCAACATACGGCACCGACCGAGGGTTTTTATCATAGACATCCGCTGAGGGCACGTCTTGGTATTTTAGCGGATAACTTTCAGCTAGCTTGCCGCTTGGATTGACAGCACCTGTCAAAACGTTGGCAGCTGCGGCCCCGATACGTTCACCGCCAAGTGACAGGTTAACGACAGCTTTGACTTGATCCACCCACGGAAGCTCAACCGGTGCACCGGCAACTAACAGGACAATCACGTTTGGATTAACTGCGGTCACTGCCTGCAATAAATCGTTTTGAACTTTTGGTAAAGCCATATTTTGGCGATCAAAGCCCTCCGACTCATAATTGTCGGGTAGCCCAGCAACAAAAACGACTTTGTCATGGTTGCGTGCCAAGGCGACTGCCTCGGCAGTCGCCTGCGAATCATCCTGATCGTCAAGTCGATAGCCAGCCGCATAATCAAATGACACCTTTTTTTGCTTAAGGCCATCCAAAACTGAAACGATCTCGGAAGCATTAATATGCGAAGACCCTGCCCCTTGGAAGCGTGTAGCTTTAGCCAGCTCACCAATGACCGCGACTGTATCAGTAGCCTGTAATGGTAACAAGGCGGCCTCATTTTTCAGCAGAACAATCGCACTTTCCGCAATTTTTTGCGCCAATTGTCCATTTGCTTGCAGTAATTGCTCTCGCGATCCCTGAAATTTGGGCCGTTGTTTGCGGGCAATTTCGGCAATCTTAGTCACCGCTCGATCTAAGCTGGCCAATTTCAGTGTGCCTTGTTGATAAGCCTGCAGCGCCTCACCATCAAATAAATGATCGTCGCCTGGCATTTCTAAATCCGTACCGGCATTAAGCGCCGCAACCTTATCATTCAACGCTCCCCAATCCGTGATCACTGCCCCGCCAAACCCAAATTGTTGCCGCAACACTTGGGTCATCAAATACAGATTATCACTTGCATAGGTGCCATTAATTTTGTTGTAGGAACACATGACCGCTTCTGGGTGGCTTTCTGTGACAGCAATACGAAAAGCCTCAAGATAGATTTCATGCAAGGCGGTCGGATCCACCAGCGAATCAGATGAAAGCCGGTCATTTTCCTGATTATTCGCTGCAAAATGTTTGAGACATGCAGCAATTCCTTGCGACTGGATACCATTAATCCACGCAGCGCCAAGTTTTCCGGCCAAGAATGGATCTTCACTAAAATACTCAAAGTTCCGACCGCAAAGTGGATTGCGTTTCATATTAACGCCGGGACCAAGTACCATATCGACGCCTAAACTTTGCGCTTCTAATCCAATCGCCTTACCCATTGCTTGAATGAGATCAGGATCCCACGCAGCTGCGCTAGCACTAGCTGTTGGAAAACTGGTACTAGGAACACTATCATTGATTCCGAGATGATCCGCTGCCAGTGCCTGATACCGCAGCCCATGGGGACCATCACTCATCCGAAAACTTGGTATACCTTTATCGGCAAGATGCTCAGAGGTCCAGAAATCTTTTCCAGAAGTTAGTTTCACTTTTTCTTCAGCTGTGATCTTCGCCAGATGAAAGTTAGATACTACCACCCCCATCAAAATTACCTCTTTTCCGGCAAAATTTTTGCCATGTTTTTTTGGAACACTTATTATACCTTAAGATAACGATATTAACGCTTAAAACGGTCGCAATTCATTCATTTAAGTTTCGCCCGAGAAATCAAGGCTTCAATCACAACAGCTTTTGTCAATTTATATAAACATATTTTCAACTAATTGACATTTTGACCATTTAAAATTCAATAACATTTGCTCACAATATCAAAAAGTAGCAAAGAACATTAAAAAACCACATTCAAAATTTTTCTTCCAGAACGTCATAAAAAATTCACAATTACAGATTATTCTTTTCTATGTAGCAAGGAAGTTTACCCCCTTCTTACTACTACCCCAACCCAACTTTTTTTCATTTTTACTCCTCCAAAGTAAAAAGAAGTCGGCACCACCCCCAATGGTGTTGACAGGAAACCCCGCGTACCCCCAATACGCGGGTTTTTTTTGTGTAGCGCGAAAGCAGGTTTCTGCGACTGCGAACGCGTTTGCGAGGACCTGCAAAATTGGCGGAGTTTTGGTTGTTTAGGTTCAATGTCCTTATGTGCAGATTTCTGGGCTAATTTACCCGTTTCAGCGAAAGCAGGCTCGCTTACCGTCTTTAATAGTCCACCAAGCAAAAATGGCAAAAGGCAACTTTGACCTTCCTAACATCGCCTCAGGAAGTTGCAAAGTCGCCTTTTTTAATCGCTGCACAAGCAGCTAATCCGCATCGCGGACAACGATTCGATCTCGAATTGCTGTTGGATGTTCCAACTGATCCAGAATTGCCAAGGCCATGTTGCCGGTCGTAATTTGGCTTTGTCCATCTTCGCCCACCAGCAATGTATCCTTGCCGGCAACATAACTCGTTGCTGGTCCACTTGGAAAGGCTTCGCTTGGTGAAATGCCAATCCAATTCACATTCGCGTTCATTTGTAAAAACTGATATTCGTAATATTGGTAAAGGGCGCCATCATACCACGGTTGACTTGCGGCACTTTCTGGAAAGTCAAGAATCATGGGGTGATCCGCACCCGGCATCGCCAAGCTAGCACTTCCCAAAATAAAGACAGCCATTGTATCGCTGTTGCGCAAGAGACTAACTAAGTGCGTGGCAAAGTCCAGATGTAAATAACCACGTCCCGAACCCCACGGCACACTCAAAGCATCTACCACTGCATCAACGCTATCCAAGTCGGCTTCAGTCAATACCAACGGTTCCTTCACCAACGTGGCAACCGTTGCACCAAGCCGATCAGCAGCCTTCTGCGGATCACGCACAACTGCCAGCACCTCATGTCCGCGTCGCCGAGCTTCAGCGACAATGGCACTGCCCGCGCGACCAGTAGCACCCAAAACAGCAATTTTCATTTTTCCTACCTCATTTCATATTGAGCGCAGGTCAATCCGCCTACATGCAACTTGCTGGATTGACGAGCGCGTTTATAGGAAGCAACGACCTCTCGTTCATATTCTAGCATGTATCCAGCATTTACGGCTGAATCTGCCTTCTGGGCTTGAAAAAGACAAGAAAACTTCCTTATATTGCCAGTTATGCGGTACACTTAAATCATTAGTATAGAATGTGAGAGGATATTAAATGTCAATTGAAGCTAGCCTTACTTATCAAAAGAAATTCTTCAACGATTTTACCGATGCTTGGCATAAAAAGTCACGTTATCGCCTTTATCAGGGACTGGATGCAACCGCTGAAAATCTGCGGCTAGACATCGAAGAAACGCCTGGTTATATTTTGGCTTATGACAAAAACGCACAGGCGGAACTGCATGATTTTCTGCAGATCGGTCTTATTGATTTTCTGCGCCAGCACATCCCCTTTTTTGAAGTTAATGATCAAGGAACCGTCTACTTTGGTAATTGGTACCACCGACGCGAGTTTGGCCATATTAACGTCATCTTGCGAGCAATCACGCAGTCAGCTGACGAACAGCGCCGCATCCTACCACAACTCGAAGCTTTTTCTGACGATCCCGACCATTATCTAGACCGCCAGTTGGATGCGATGCGCAAAGAGGTTTACCGTGATGTCGATTCATTGCACACCCAAATCGACAACTTGGAAGCCGAAAACGCCCCAGAGCGCGGCCAAGCAACCCAAGGCAACAGCGGTTTCCGCGGCTTGTTGAAAAACTTTATTGATCCGAGTGATGATGACCAAGCATCGCCTTCACAACCTTCAGGAGATGCCTCGCGACTGAAAGCACAGTTCGACAAGGAAAAGCTTAACGCCGATGATATTTTCGACAAGCGCAAACGCGAACTCGAAGTTTCCGCAGCCATCACGCGCTATGAATTCCAAGCAGTGATGGGGACTTACAGCTCAGTCGCTGAATTTGAAAATATCTTAGCTAACTTGAAGGATGATTTCATGCAGTCATTAAAGCTTGAAGGAGGGCGCACGCATGCTTAATCTTAATGATGCACATTTGGCTGCCCTGATTACAAAACCACTCACCGTTGCTCAGGCACGCCAACAAATTGGCACAGCATATCAGCAAGAAGCCGATCGTTTAGCAAACTCGCCATTGTGGGAATCAAATGATGAGGCATTGACCGCCTTATTGGCAAGCTACACGAATCTCTTGGGCAATAAATTATATCAGGCATTGCAAAACTTGACGTCAATCCCTACCCCATTTTTGCAGACATTGTGGCTGCAGGATACAACGGCAGATGCTCACCACAGCGAAATTGCGGTGATTCAGACGACGCAGGACGACAACAACACATTGTTAACGATTGTGGATCCCTTGAGTGACGATGCCAAATTAAAAGCGGTCAACCTACCGACACTTTTGCAGATCACCGCTGCTGACAGCAATGCCATGACCTACGATGCCGAAACCGTTAAGGCACTGTCTGCTTTAGCCAAAGCGCTCAATCAAGGCGGCTATCGCTTCACCACTGTTGATGAAACTGTCTTGCAACCCGTTAACGGACTAAGTTTCAAGACACGGTTTGATAACCTCAAACCACTCGTTGCAAAAAAGGCAGTCATCAAAGCCGGCGACTTTAGCATTGGTACGTCATTAGATCAGGATGCAAAAGTACTTGGGTATCAAGTCCTAGACGAAGATGGCCACGACTGGCAAGATCTTGGCTCTGAAGAAGTCAAAAATGACCGCTTTGAGTGGGCATCAACTACTGTGCCGCAAGAATTGGTCAATCACCGTCTCAAGCTCATTATTCGTGTTTCGGCAGGCAGTAATTCACCAGCATTGGATGAATTATTCGTCATTGCATCCAACAACGCTATCCTCATGCGACAAGGTGCCAAAGCTGGCGTTTACGAATTGCCACTACCAAATCAAAAGATCTTTACAGTGATGATCAATCCGGCTAATAATATGGTTTATCTGAAGTATCCTGATCCAGAAACGCAGATCATCGAACTTAACCATCAGTATCCATTTATCGGCGAATGGCTTAAAGCTGTCTTGCCGCAAAAACGGGCGTTTAATTAGTAACAGTATTGGCAAGTCATGACAGTCTTTTATCAGGAAGAGCGTAAACTGATGCGGTTAGAATTCGGAGCATAAGCGACCTCAAGCGCATTGGCTGAGCTTTGGCCAGTGTGCTTCAGATCCTGATGTGCAGACTTCTGCACCAGTGAACACGTTTACGAGGAGGGAATCACGTGGCTAATGAGTTTCCACAAGTGATGACAATCGGCGGTACGGACAGTGATGGCAGTGCCGGTGTCCAAGCCGATTTGCATAGTTTCTTCATGCGCGGCGTTTATGGTGCTACCATTTTAACCGCGGCTGTTGCAGGCAATTCTTACGGGATTCAGGATAGTATGGTCATGCCATTACCGTTCATTGATGCCCAGTTCAAGTCACTCGCTGCTGATTTGCATATTCGCGCTGCTAAAACGGGCATGCTTGCCGATCGCGCACTGGTGCAAAATATTATCAAAAACTGGCAGCAATATGATTTCGGTGCCTTAGTTGTCGATCCCGTTATTATCACTAAACACGGCGCGATGTTGCTAGAACAAGACGCTTATGATGCTGTCAAAAATGAACTGATCCCCCTAGCAACGGTGGTCACCCCCAATCATTACGAGGCCGAGCATCTGACCGGTATGAAACTCGACACCGACGCTCAGACTGAAGCGGCCGCACATCAACTACAAGACTCCGGTGCCAAGAACATTGTTTTAAAAGGTGCCCATGATGATCCTACGCAACCAACTGTGCGTGATTTTGTTTTGCTGGAAAGCGGCAAGTCATTCTGGTTAAGTGAACCTTATCATGCAACCGACCGGGTTAACGGCACAGGTGACACGCTTTCCGCCGTCATCACCGCAGAAATTGGCAAAGGCAACTCAGTTGAGGAAGCCATTCGCATTGCTAAGCGTTTCACCAATCAAGCCATTGGTCATCCAATTGCAGTCGGTCATCAGTACGGCCCGATCAATCACTGGGCCAATAAGATTGTCTACCCACAATTCTAATTAAGACAACAAAAGCGATCAGCTCATTTTAAAAAGAGCTGATCGCTTTTTCATGGCGCCATCGATTCAGATTAATTATATGCAACCTGCTCATCGCCAACTTCACCGAAGTTTTCGTCAAGCGGCACCCGGTAAAGTACCGGTACTTCTCCTTGATAGCCTTCCAAATAAACCTCGCGATGCCGATCATCAAATTTCGGAACGAGATGGTCGCGATTGATCACTGTTTGAATACGCGCAATCGCAGGTGCTTCATCCGTCAGTGGTGTTGAATTAAAGCTTTGAATTTCAAACCCTTCTGCCAACTGTTCTAAGTGAAGCTGCTGGGCAATGGCTGGTTCAAAATGCAGCTGTGTCAGTGCAGCCTCAAACTGGTCTTCATGAATAAACAACGGTTGCTTCAACCACAGTCGAAAAATGTGGCGCTTACTGATTTTATCGCCCCCTGACCAAACCGCCTGCAATGGATAGGGATGGTAAGCTTTAAAGTTCGGAATATCAATGCCAGCATCTGGTCCTTCGCTGATCCGCTCAGCAATTTGGGTGACCGCTGCTGCCAATGACGTGAAGGCTTGATCCGTCACCCGATCTGGTGCCACCCCCATCGCTGTGATATAGCTGCGCGTTGTCAACTTCACAAAACTAGGTTCCTCGGACCGCGAATACTCGTCACGTTCAACTTCCCGCCAATCAAACTTGTGCATCATTTTTTCCTCCTTCAACGTGTTCTCCAGCCCAGAAAGGCGACGACTTCAGCCTTAAATCGCGTATAGGCCAGTTTCTAAGCACGCATGTTAAGCGTTGTCAGATCCTTTTGCACAGAGTGTAGCCATCTACTCGGTGGAATACAATTATTCTGCCTATCAGCCAGCAAAAGATCTAGGCAAAGAAAAAAAGCATTCCCCACCTTTTAGATGTCGAATGCTTTTTTAGTGATTAGGCACGTGGTCGCGTAAAGAGTTGCAAAATGCCCATGACAACGAGTAAGCCACCAAAGAATGAGAAGACCATCATGACAGTTCTGAACGGATTCAAGGCCATAATGAAGCCCATGATGAGCAACACCACACCATAAATGACGGTCGGCCAAACCGAGACGTTCACAAATTGTTGTCGATTTCGAGCACTTAAAATTTTATTGACGCCATAAATCATCAAGACAATGCCCAGCAGCAATGGCCCGAGACTCATCAGTGGCCGAACGATGACCGGCACCATCAGCGCCAATAACAGGTAAAAGCCCCCTGTAAAAAGCGATGTACCGTAAGTGCCTGATGCTTTGCGGGCTGAAAAGCCGTCAATCAGCTTTGGAATTGCCGCAATAATCAAGACTGCAGCTACGATCCAGATAAAGCTGCGATAGACTTGGCGCGGTGCGATTAAAATCCAGGCACCGATTAAAATCATCAGCAAACCGCGCAGCCATGACCAACGTTGAAGACGATCAAACATTGTTTGCATTTTTTAGGCTCCTTTGTTTTGCTAACTTAACCATAGCATACGGTGAGTTATTTCCCCTCCGTCGTCAGACTGAACTTTCACCATTGTTCGTGATTCCAACTGCGGCCATCGATTTCACCTTCAAGACTTTCACGACGTTTTGCCTGCTGGGTGACGAATGCCTGTAATGCATTAAAGAAGGCGGCATTTTCATAAGATGTTGCCTGTTTTTCCTGCACTGTAGCAGCGTTCACTAGCCATTGTTCATCTGTTGTCATTCCGACTCGCCTGCCTTTAATTCGTGTAATGTCAAACGTAAGCGATCAATGTCATCCGTCTGCGCTGCTAATTGATCCGCCAACAATTGTGTATCAGCGTTGCCACTCAATCGATCAATAAACCACTGTGCTTGTTCATCTGGTCGGTCAGGATGGTCAAGCGTCAAATATTGCTGATAACGCACCAATAATTGTTGATGCTCAAGATCCGTTTGATTGGCAAATTGGGCAATTGTCAAAGGCGGCAATAACGTCAAGCCGGTTTTAGCCGCCAAGGCCGCGTATGGTGTCAAAAATTGGCTGATGCTAAAGCCAACGCTACCGCCAAGCTGATAGGCGGTCGCCAGTTGACTGAATGTCACGACAAAACCAAGTGATTTGCCGTGTAACAATCCACCTCGCGCATCATAAACAAACTGTTTCAGCCAAACGTCTGTCAGCCACTGATGTAAGCTTGCCGGCGCCATATACCAATAAAGCGGAAACTGAAAAATAAGGCGATCAGCAGACGTGATTGCTTGCTGCTCCGCCGTCACATCAAAGGGTAGCCGACTATCTAAATGATGCCACACGACTTGCGACAAAGAAGCGGCACTCGCCTTTAGAAACTGCTGAGTGTCGCTCTTTTCAATTTCAGGATGACTCACAACGACTAATGTTTCCACGATTATCCTTTCAACAAATACTGCGCAAAGAACGCAACGGTGCCCTGCCACGCTTCATCAAGATAGCCTTCAGCATGCTGACCGCCCGGAATCGACTGCAAGGTTACAGGTAAGCCAAGCTTTTCAGCGGCATGTGCCAATTGATAGATGCCGCTAATCGGAATAATCTCTTCCTGCGAATTAGCCAGATACAAAGGTCCAGCCTGAGCGGTCAAACGGTCAAACGGTTCAACTTCAGGGAACTTTGTTTCATCTGAATCAACATAATTCAAAATGAACCATTTGTAAAATGGATCATTACGACCACCTTGATCAATTTTCGCACTTGCCGTTTTCACAAAATCGGTTTTCGTATCCGGCTGGGCAACGACTGCTGGATGATCTGCGAACCACTGACGAATGTCAAAGATGCCCGACCAAGAAACTGTCGGTACCCCTTCGGCTAAGCCAACGTCAACTGACAGCGAACCACCGGCACTGGACCCAAAAACGCCAAGTTGCAACCCTTTAGTATGCTCACGCAACCATGAAAAGGCTGCTAAAACGTCATCACGAGCCGCTGGGAAGAAGGCTTCAGGTGCAAGCCGGTAATTTGGAACCGCCACCGTATAACCAAGTGCGGCAAATCGTTCAGCCATCTCGCCTTCTTTATTCTTCTCACCGCGAAACCAACCGCCACCGTGAATGTCGAGGATCGCCGCCCCATTTGATTTCTCTGGTTCATAAAAATCAAGCTTCTGTAATGCTGCGTCACCGTAAGCGATATCTCTTGTTACATTAACTGTCAAAACGCTCACCTCTCCAATCAAATTTGCACTCAGTATAACCCGCTCAACGGTGAAATGTAAGCAATTGACTCAGGGCGTGAAGCGGAGTGGTTAGCTCGGCATAGCCGAGCTGCGCCTGTTCGCACGTTTCAGTCAGCGGGTGAGACGGCCCAGTTTCTGAGCTGATGAATATGTTTCAAAATCACTAAGTCACTCACCCAATACCAATTTCTAATTCATCCCCAGCGCTGTATTCAACTTCTTCTGCACCGTCGGCAACGCCAGCTCACTAAAATGATCCGCTTTCACCCACCGTGCTGGTAAAAAGCTGAGATCGCTCGCCGCAGTCTCGACCCCAATCAACGTCAATTGCCATTGCTGATGCGTAAAAGTATGCTTAACCGTTTTCGCGCCAAGATCCGCAAACGTCAGCTGCATCCCTGACGATGCCGCAAACAACGTGCTGACCTCATCTAACTGCGCACTCATCATGGTACTTTCAAGATCTGCCATGTCAACGAGCGGAAACATCCACAAATCAGCCAGCAAGCCAGTACTTGGCCGCTGTTCAAGTAAATAGCCTTTCTCCGAGCGAATGACTAACGCAAAGTAACGATGCAACACCGGCCGTGGCTTTTTCGTTTTAACCGGATAAGCCGAAACCACCCCATCTCGATAACTGGCATCAAAATCTCGCACCGGAGAATGTGCAGGGTCTGGGTGATTCGCCGACATGTAACTTGAGCCAAGATCCATGACGGCCTGATTAAAATCACCAGGTCGATCTTTTGGCATCAGTGGCTGAATCAAGTCAAAAAAGATCTGACGCGTTTGTGGCCGGGCAATATCCGCATCCACTTTAAACAACCGAGCGAAAACTCGAAAAGCGTTACCGTCAATGGCAGGCACAGGTTCCCCGAAACTAATTGACGCAATCGCTCCGGCTGTGTAAGGCCCGATGCCAGACAATGTCTGCAGTGTTTCTGAGGTCTGCGGCCAAACGCCGCCATAATCGGCAACAATCTGCTTGGCTGCCTGTTGCAGACGGCGTGCGCGGGAATAATAACCCAAGCCCTCCCACGCCTTCAGAACCTCTGCTTCTGGCGCCTTCGCTAAGGCTCCCACGGTCGGGAATTGATTCATAAACCGTTCATAATAAGGAATCACCGTCTGCACTTGCGTCTGCTGCAGCATGAGCTCACTAACCATGACATGATAAGGATCATGATCCTCGCGCCACGGCAATTGACGCGCATGTTGATCATACCAATTCAATAAGGCCTTTTGAAAAGCCGCCACTTTTTCCGGAGGCCAGTTCATTAATTTGTTTGTCATCATAACCACTAGCTTACCATGGACTTGAAAAACGGGAAATATTGAACTGCTTTAGTTGGTGAGTGGGAATCCTTGTTGCAAGCTGAAACGCGCGAGCAAGGTCGAGAAGCCTGTGCATAAGGACCTCGAACCTAAACGACCAAAGCCCTGTCATGATATTGTGGCTCGCCGAAGCGCGCAAACTGACCTAGAAACCTGCGCATAAGGAGCTTGAATCTAAATGGCTAAAGCTTAGCAATGATATTGTGGCTCTCTGAAACGCGCGAAAAGGCGCAGAAACCTGCACATAAGGACCTCGAACCTAAACGACCAAAGCCCTGTCGTTTAGGCTCGAGGCCACTTATGTTCCGGTTTCTAATCGCGCCTTTTCGCGCTCTACAAAAAAATCACCCCAACGACCATACGTATCGCTGGGATGACTTTAACGACTCAATGATCACTGCAACTGCGGCAATTCTCATCGATTTTTGTTTGCTTACTCATGGGTTCTGCCCACTAACGGCAGAAGTGCCGCTTCTATTCATGCTTGCAATGCAGTCCGTAAATCTTGGGTCAACTGATGACGAACATTATTGAATTTCAATGTTGTGACCAGACTCCTTAGATTCAGTCAGCTTAGGCATGGTGATATTGAGGACACCATCCTGATAGGCTGCCTTGATGTTGCTTGCATCAACGTTTGGTAGTTGATAGCTCCGACTCATTGTGCCGTAGTTACGTTCGGACATCATGACGTTGCCGTTCTTATCAGCGTGGTCGGTGATATCGTCCTTATGAACGTTAATACTCAAAACACCATCGTGGTAGTTCATCTTGATGTTGTTCTTATCAATCCCAGGTACATCCACATGAACTTCGTAAGCGTCCTTGGTCTCCTTAACATCAGTCAGTAATCCGTTGACGGCCGTGCTGGTGATGGCAGGTGTTGCCCAATCCATCCAGTCAGATACCGGGCCGAAGAACCGGCGTGCCAAGTTGTCAAAGAACGGATCATTCACATTGTTCATCAACTCATTATTACGACGATTCAAAACTTCATTAGCCATAACAGATAGCTTCCTTTCAATATAGAGACTTTGGCGATTCGGGAGAAACACATTTGCTCTGAAGCTCTTGTTCCTTCTCCCTCGCTCCACCTATAGTTATACCACAAACTAGCACTTGTGAACGCTAAGTGATAATATTTTTTGAAAAAAGCTGATTAATCGGCTTCTTCGCATACTCTCACATGCGTTATAGCTTTTAATTTCTTTGTAGACCATTATTAAAAAAGTCTTAGTATTGCGGCAACTGCTCAATAGACACGACTAGTATGCGGCGTCATGGGTAAAAGCGCTAGCTTAATGGCGATAAATACCGTCCTTGCCATCATAGACAGTTACTGTCACTGGGGCGCAAAAGTTGCAGATCTGGCTGTCTCGAAAATGAATATTGGGCTATAGATCTTTGAAAACGCGCAAACCGATCCAGAAACCGAAGCATAAGGACCTCGAACCTAAAACGACCAAAGCCCTGCCTGATATTGCTGAACTCCGAAACGCGCAAACCGACCCAGAAACCGAAGCATAAGGACTTCGAACCTACACGACCAAAGCCCTGCCTGATATTGCTGAACTCCGAAACGCGCAAACCGGCCCAGAAACCTACGCATAAGGACCCCGAACCTAAACGACCAAAGCCCTGCCGTTTAGGTTCGGGGCCACTTATGCTTCGGTTTCTAAGCGGGCCGGTTTGCGCTCTGCAAAAAAAAAGCCCTGAACAGTTAACTGTTCAGGACCAGCGACTCAACTAACATTAATTTTCGCTTTCAAGGCGTTCTGCTTCTTCGTCAATCGTTTCGAAGCCAGACTTCTTTGACTTCTTTTCGGGATGGTCTTGGCGCTCCTTTTCGACTTTAGCGATCAAAGCTTTTTTCTGTTCTTTGCTCAATGATGCCGTGTGATGTCGCCTCTTTTTGGTGTGAGTTCGTAGGATTGACCCTTACAATCTCTGTTATACCACTTTCACGTAGACTTGGCACACTCAATTTAAAAGTGCTAAGCCGAGTGAAGGATCTTTAAGTGACTGCGGCCCGTACCTGCTGGCTCAACTTGCAACTGATCGGAAATATTATCCCGCAGCTCGGTCACATGTGAAATGATGCCGATTAGCCGCGATTCGCCTTCTAATGATTCTAACGCATTCATCGCCACATCAAGACTATTGGCATCAAGGCTGCCGAAGCCTTCATCAACAAACAATGCATCAATATTAATCCCGCCGCTTTCCTGCTGAATCACTTCACCTAAAGCCAGCGCCAAGCTAAGGGCAGCGATGAAGCTTTCACCGCCTGATAGCGTCTGCACAGCTCGTTTCTCACCAACCTGATCATCGTAAACATCAATTTCCAACCCAGAGTGGATCTTCTGCGTCCCCAAGCTGGTATGCAAAACAAATTGATACCGGTTATTGGACAAAACCTGCAGACGGCTATTGGCCACATTCAGAATTTCTTGCAAATAAGCCTGCAAAACGTATCGCTCCAGACTGAGTTTCTTGGGACCATTGCCATTCATCACAGTGGCCAGTGTTTGTAAATCCGCATAGGCTGCAAGCGCCGTTTGATTGGCCGTAAAGATAGTGGCCGCTTGTTTGGCCAATTTTTCAGCAGCATCATGCGCCTGACTAATCTTAATCAAAGCCGTTTGGTCGTTTGTTGCTGTCGTTTCCGATGCTGTTGCTTCGGCCTCAAGCTGATCAAGCTGTGGCTGTGCTTGGGTACCAATAGTTTTATTGGCGGCATCTAATAACGTTTGTTGCTTGAGCTGTGTATGCTCATAAGTCTGAACCTGTTCGTTCAATAGCGGTAATTGTGATACCCGCAGTTGCAACTCGGCGAACCGTTGCTTGCCATCAGCACCAAAATACTGCGTGACTGCTATCGTAAAGGTTGCTTTTGCTTCCGCCTGTTCCTTGGTCAAAGCAGTCACTTGTGCCGCGGCGTGTTTCTCGTCTGCTTGCAACCCGGCTAATTGCCGATCCAAAGCATTGACCCTTGCCTGCGCCTCCTGAAGTTGAGCCTGATACGTTGTAATGGTTGTCTGCAGGGTTGTAGCTTGAGCAGCGACCGTCGCCAAATCCGTCGCTTCCGCGGGCAGGTTCTTTTGCATGGTCTTCAACGCACTTTGCGCTTCAGCCGCATCAATTCTAGCCGTATTCAAACTAGCTTCGCATTGCTGAACTTTTGTCGTACCGGTAGTGATGGCCTTGTCACTCTTTTTTAGCGCAACTTGCAAAGCAGCGTGCTTCGTTTGCGCTTCCGTTAACTGGTGCTCGTTAGTTGCCGCCAGTGTTTTCAACGCCGTTAATTGTTGTAAAATACCAGTTTTATCCGCAACGCCTGCAATCAGTTTGGCCTGTTCTTGCCAATGCTCAGTAAAAGCCTGCCTTGCCTGTGCGGTTTTGGCCTTCGCAGTTTTCAGTTGGGTTTCAAGATTCGCCAATTGTGTCTCGACCATAGTTTTTCTTGCGGCAGCCTTTTGCCGTTCCTGATCGGCTTGTTTCAACGCTGCTTCGCTCACCAATGGTTCGTCAACCACAAGCGCCGGATGCGGATGGCTAGTACTGCCGCAAACAGGACATGGGCTGTCAGGCTCGAGCTTAGCAGCCAAATGTGCAATTTGTTGGCGAATCTGAGTCTGTTGAAGCTTGTTCAAATGCGAGGTTGTGGCTGCTACCTGCGTTTCGGCTTGCTCCAGCGTAACTTGGGTTTTTTTGATGGCCATAGACAACTGTGCAACATCAGCTTGAGCTTCCTGATAATTAGCAGCCTGTGGCACTAAGGCAGCCAATAAGTTGCGCTGAGTATTGACCGTGGTTATCAGCTCATCCAAGCCCAAGTTATCCAGACTTGTTTGCTGCTGTGTTTTAACGGTTTGGGCGTCTGTCAACTGCTGTTGTGCGTGCGTCAACGCAAGCTCAGCCTCATTAACAATCGCTGCTTGTTTAATCACCTGTTTATTTTGTTCGGCGATGGCTGTCAACTGTTGCTGAACAGCCTGTAAACTATTCAGTTGTTTCTTTTGGGCCTCAATCTGGTCTGATTTGGCCTGCAAGCGTGCTAAAGCTTGCTTGTCCAGAGAAAATTTCTGTTCGGTCGTCGTTAAAGCTGCTTGCGTTTGTTCAGACTGCACAATTGCCGCTTTAAGATCTTGTCCAGCCTTTTGAACACGTTGAGCAGCATTTTCATGTTGCTGTACCCATGTCAATTGTTCAATTTGTTTTAATTGCTTCTGATGGGTTTGTTTTTGCTCCGCCAGTTTTGCTAAAGCTGTGGCGGCTTGTTCTCGCTCTGTAAAAGCCTGCGCCAATTGTTGCCCCTGTTGCAGTGCCATTTGTGCTTCCTGATATCGTTGGTGACTTTGCGCCGCGGTCGCTTGTCTTGCTGTCACAACTTTCGCTTGACTCGCCACCATTGCTCTCATCAATGACAGCTTATCCGCCATCGTAGCATGCTCGTCAGGAGCCGTCTCGAAGTCAAACTGCGACATCAAAACGTCTAACATCCGCTCTTGGTCCTGAATGGCTGCTCCCTTGGCCTTCATCTGCGCCAACATAGCGGTTTGCCAACGTTGAATCAACTGAGTACCGAACAAGTCACGCAGTAGATCTTCTTTCGCATTGCTATCAGCATCTAAGAACCGGCGAAAATCGCCTTGTGGCAACAAAACAATCTGTCGAAACTGCGAAGCATCAAGGTGTAAAACGGCGTCTAGCTGTTCCTGAACTTGATTTTTCTTACGGTACTCAGCCACTTGTTTTTCATCTGAGGAGATAGCTAGCAACACCTTAGCTTTGACTTCGGTTAGTCCATCGCCGCGTTTTTTACTTTGCAATTGCGGCGGTTGGCGCTCGATTAAATAATGTTTACCATCATGATCAAAGGTGAGTGTCACCTTTGTTAAATCGCTGTTACCTGCAAAATTTGAGCGCATTTGCCCACCGTCACGCTCACCTGACGTTTCACCATACAAGGCATAAATCAAAGCATCAAAAATCGTGGTTTTACCACTGCCGGTTGGCCCGCTGATCAAGAATAAGGGACTGGTGCGAAAATCGTCAAAATCAACGACTGCATCTGCATACGGGCCAAAAAATTGCATGTGTAATTGTTTAAGTTGCATTATTTCCGCTCCTTTTTAGCCGTCGTCAACCCTGCCTTCGCCCACTTAATCTGGGCGGCCGACAAATCATCTTGTGTCATATCTTTAAAAAAAGTCTGCAGCAAACTCATCGGATCCAAATCACGCTGCCGCTCTTGCAAAGGCTTGATGGCATTCACACCGTTCTCACGGCGCAGGCTAATAATCCGCGGATAAATCTGGCGTAATTGCGCCATGACATTCGGAATTACTTGCGTATCGGTCAAATCAATCCCAATATAGGCGTCTCGATCCTGCTGCTGATAGTATGCTGGAGCCGTCAAGTCGGCATAACTAGCTTTTAACTCGATTAAATCGTGCTTAGGCTTCAACGGCACAAACTTACGATCCATGGTCTCAGTATCGACAATATAGACCCCTTTTTCTTGATTGGCCTCGCTGACCGCGTATTTTAACAAAGCACCGCTATATTGAATCTTTGGTTCACCATGCAAAGCATGATGGTTGTGCAGATGCCCTAGTGCCACATAATCAAATGCTGCCAAATCATCCAGCGGTACCGCGTCCAGTCCACCAACATTAACTTTCGTTTCCGAAGCACTATGGTCACTTCCAGCAGCGAAAAAATGACTAACCAGAATATGACGCATATCTGGCTTAAATAAAGTCTTCATTTTCGCGACAATCGGGCGAATTGCCTGAGCCACATTCGTGATTGTCTTATCTTGAAAATAGTCACGAACAGCAAAGGGTTCAAAATACGGCAGCAAAAAGAATTGCACGCCATCCAACTCAATGGGTGTAAAAGCTTCGGCTACTTGGGTATTAACAAACATTTTAGTAGCGGCATACCATGCCCGACCTGTGCGCAGGCGTACCGCCGAGTCATGGTTGCCTGAAATGACCAACAACGGATAGCCGTGGTCACGATTCAACTTAATCAACATGTTATCCAGAACGGAAACAGCAGCTTCGCTTGGCAAGGCGCGGTCATAGAGATCCCCCGCAATGATAATGGCATCAACTTTATGCGTCTCAGCCGTTTCCACCAGCTGCTCAAACACAGCTTGTTGATCCTCAAGCAAATCAAAATCATTTAGTTTTTTGCCAATATGCCAATCGGCTGTGTGTAAGAATCTCATCGTTATGCCTTTCCTTGTTATCGCTTACTTGCTACAATTATCTTTATTGGGAGGAATATCATGAACACTTTTATCTTCGACATCGATGGTACGCTGCTCGACAATGTAGAGGCGTATTTGTATGGCTTACAAAAAACATTACGCCGCCATGGCCGAGAGGTCCCCATTCATGAATTAACCTGGACCAATGGGCGTGCGGGCGTTGACAGCCTCGCGGAACTCGGATTCAGTGCCGCAGAAATTCCTGAAGTCCATGAGCAATGGCGAGAAGATTCGAAGGAATTCCTCACCGACATTGCTTGGTTTCCCGGTATGCAGCATGCGCTCAATCAGCTCAAACAAACCTACAAGCTTGGCCTAGTGACGTCAAAAGACAAGACGCAGTTCATTGAAGAAGACAAAAAGTTTCATTTTAGTCCTTACTTCGACGCGATCGTGGTTGCTGGCGAGGCCAAACGCAACAAACCCTTTGGCGATCCCATCACCCTCGCACGTGAACGTTTGGGCAGTGAGCCAGCATCAACAATCTACATTGGTGATACACCGACTGATGCACAGGCAGCTGCCGACGCCAAGGTTGCTTTTGCACTTGCAGGTTGGACCACGCCGCCAAGTAATGAAGTAATGCCTCGGGTTGCGGTGCTACAACAGGCAAGTGATTTGCTGACTTTGCCAACCTTAGCTTGACGTGTTGTTCCTATTATATACTACGTTAAAATGACGTTTATCCACAATTTCCAACCAAAAACCGCCAAAGGGTGCGTGCGCACATGCAACTATTGGCGGTTTTTTTTTAAACTTATTTTTTGAATTTATGCCATGAATTTCTCATCTACACCAGCTAAAAAGCCATCCGACACAGGTCACCGAGCATGAGCATTTTTGTGAAAACGTTCGTGAAAGCAGATTTCTGTGTGTGTATGTTGTTTTCTGTTTGGTTAAATGCTGCATTATATCCGTTTGTTCATTGTAAACCGTTTTCTTGTCATCTCTATCTCTTATCATCAAGGCAAATGAAATCTTAATAGACATCGTATTTATAGGCTTGACGAATATTGAACTCGGTGGTAACTTGAACAATGTAATAAGAAACAAAATCAAACAACAATGAACACACGTGCGAGGTGAGGATATGTTAAAAGACGAGCGCTTACTGACAATACGTAATTTAGTTGACCGCAAGGGTATTGTAACTGTCAACGAAATCGGGGAAAGCCTTGGTGTTTCAACGATGACGGTGCGACGGGATTTGGAAGAGCTTGCCGACCAAAAAGAATTAGTCCGCATTCATGGCGGCGCCCAAAGTACCAACTATAAACCGCTGACTGAATTATCCCGAAATGAAAAGCGATCGATTCATGTGAATGAAAAGCGAAAAATCGCCGCAACAATTGCCGCACTGATCATACCAGGCGACACGATCTATATCGGCCCTGGGACCACGAACGAAATGATTGCACAATATCTCAAAAAACCAGATGTGCGCATCATCACCAATAGTCTCCCTGTTTTTCAAAGTTTTCAGGATCGCGCGGATTTCTTTTCACTGCAACTAATTGGCGGACGGCTTCGGGCTCGATCTGGCGCATTTATCGGCAGCTTAGCAAACGAAATGCTAGCACATCTCACCACCACGAAAGCATTTATCAGTGTCAACGGTATTGCGGACAATCATATCAGCAATGCTAGCCCCGAAGAAGGCCAGACACAACGTATTGCCTTAGACAATGCGGGCATGAAACTTGTGGTCGCAGATCATTTCAAGTTAAATCGGCAAGACTTCTATAGCTTCTATGATCTTGATCAGACAGATGGCTTGATTACCGATCCGGGCATCAGTCGCGATGATCTTCAACATTACAACACGTTCACACATGTCATCACAGATAAAACAAATAAAGGAGAATAAGAACATGGATGTCATTATTGGCGCAGACAAAGATGGATTCGCAATGAAGGAACAAGTTAAAAAGTATTTAGAGGATCATCAGTATCGGGTTAAGGATATGACCCCAGAACCTGCTGAAGACTTTGTTGATTCATCTTTGGCTGTTACAAAGGAACTGTTGAGCGGCGATGCGCATAAAGCCATCATGTTTGACCGTTACGGTGTGGGCTCAGCAATGGCCTCAAATAAAGTCAAGGGCATGGTCACCGCGGTTGTTGAAGAAGAAAACACCGCCCATATGACCGCTGAACACAACGGTGCCAAGGCAATTGCCATTGGCACTGGCATCACAGGTTATGACCGGGCACTGGTGATTATCCAACGTTATCTGGACACCGAATATGCAGGTGGCCGTCACCAAATCCGCCTCGACATGCTTGAAAAAATGATTTAATTCCCTTGCCCTCAGCCTAAAAGAAGAAAGGAAGCTTCACACTTATGATTATTGCTATTGGTAACGATCACATCGTCACGATGCAGAAAATTGAAATTTCGAACATGTTAAAAGATATGGGCTATACCGTCATTGATGAAGGTACCTATGACACCCATCGTACCCACTATCCTATTTATGGTAAGAAAGTTGCCGAAGATGTTGCTGACGGCCGCGCTGACTTAGGCATCGTGATGTGCGGTACTGGTATCGGTATTTCAACCGCCGCTGACAAAAACGACGGCATCCGGGCAGCTATGTGTGATGACGTGACCTCGGCTGTTTATGCACGTGAACAATTAAACGCCAATGTATTGGGCATCGGTGGTGCCACAGTTGGTATCCATATGATCCAAGATATTGTCAAAGCTTATCTGGATGCCACCTATAAAGAAACCCCTGAGAACAAGAAGATCATCGATAAAATTGACAACATTGCTAAGCCAAATCCAGAACAAAAAGACAATCCACACTTCTTCGATACTGAACTCGAAAAGTGGGCTGAAGGCGTCTACCACGACTAATTATCACTTCGACACTATTTCTTAGGAGGAATTTCTACATGACTGTCACCCTTACTGCTGGCCAATACAAACATTTGCAACAATTGTCCGATGACAACAACGTCATCTCTGCTCTGGCCATTGATCAACGCGGTTCCTTGAAAAAGATGCTTGCAGCAGCGGCCAACAAGCCAGCGGATGAAACCATCATTGTTGATTTCAAAAAGGCTGTTTCTGAGGAATTAACCAAATACGCTAGTTCCATTCTGCTGGATCCGGAATATGGTCTGCCGGCTGCCAAAGTTCGTGCCCCTCAAGCTGGCCTGCTGCTTTCATATGAAAAGACCGGCTATGATGCTACCGAACCTGGCCGTTTTCCAGATCTGATTGATGATCAAAGTGCGTTGCGCATTAAGAATGAAGGCGGCGATGCCGTTAAATTCTTGCTTTATATCGATCCAGACGAACCTGACGCCATCAATGATCGCAAGTATGCTTTCGTTGAACGCGTTGGTGCCGAAGCAAAGGCTAACGATTTGCCATTGTTCTTGGAACTGGTTTCCTACGATGGCACCCTCAATGAAACTGGGACGGCTGCATGGGCAAAGGTGAAGCCAGATAAGGTGATCAAGATCACCAAGGAATTCAGCAAACCACAGTACAATGTCTCTGTTCTAAAAGTCGAGGTTCCAGTTGATCAGAAGTTTGTCGAAGGCTTCACAGATGAAGGCGTGACCCCGGTTTACACCAAGGAGGAGGCTGCCAAGTATTACAAAGCCCAATCCGACGCCACCGACCTGCCATTCATTTTCCTGTCTGCCGGCGTTTCAAACGAATTGTTCCTCGAAGAACTGAAATTTGCGAAGCAAGCAGGATCAACTTTCAATGGTGTTCTTTGCGGCCGGGCAACTTGGAAGCCAGGCGTGAAGCCATTTGCTGCTGAAGGCGAAGCTGCTGGTAAAGCATGGCTGGAAACCGAAGGCAAAGCAAACATCGATCGCTTAAACAAGGTCTTAGCTGAAACGGCAACTCCTTGGACGGACAAGGTCGAACACGCCTAATTCGCGTGAAGACGATAAAAGCCGACTCCTCAGGGAATCGGCTTTTATAACGTCTTCCGTGATTAGGTTTGTATCCGACCCAGCTCATCATCACATTTTTGGAGGAAAATACTTATGATTTTAACAGTGACTTTAAACCCATCCATTGACGTCTCCTACCCGCTCGAACATCTCAAAATCGACACCGTCAATCGGGTGAAAACGGTACGGAAAACTGCTGGCGGTAAGGGATTAAATGTATCTCGCGTCATTCATATGTTAAATCACGAGATCACAGCAACTGGCTTTATTGGCGGCTATTTTGGCAAGTGGTTGGAAAATCAGCTTGATCGTGACGGTATTGACCATGACTTCTTCCCGATTGATGCCGAAACCCGCAGTTCGATTGCTATGTTACATGATGGCGGCGAACAGACTGAAATTCTGGAAGCCGGACCAACAATTGCTGCCGAAGATGCCGAGAAATTTCTCAGCCATTTTGACAGCCTGTTAGACAAAAGTGATTTGATCACCATCTCCGGTTCCATGCCGCAAGGATTACCGGCTGATTATTACACCCAGATGATTGCCCATGCAGGTCAAAAAAACGTCAAAGTGCTTCTGGATACATCAGGTGCGACTTTAAAATCCGCTTTAGAAGCACCTGTGAAACCGTTGCTGATTAAGCCCAATGAAGAAGAACTCGGCAGCTTGCTCAATCGTGAAGTCGACAAAACCGACTACACGGCCTTGAAACACGATCTGATGGATCCGATTTTTGATGGTGTCGATTGGATTGTCGTGTCCTTAGGTGCAGCTGGTGCCTTCGTGAAACATTTAGACAAGTTCTATCACGCTGCCATTCCAAAGATTAAGGTCGTTAATCCTGTGGGCTCCGGCGACTCAACATTGGCTGGTTTAGCCATGGGCATTCACGATGGTAAATCGGACGAAGACATCATGAAAACGGCGATGACAACCGGTATGTTGAACACCATGGAAGCAGAAACCGGCTTCGTCAATCCAGCTAAGTTTGACGAGTATTTTGCCAAAGTCACCATCGAATCCTATTAACATTCAGAAAGAAGTCCATCTATGTCAACCATTGATCAGCTCAGAACCCTGAATCCAGATAAAACCATCCACAGCTTAGATGAGGCTGCATTTGCCGACTATGGCGTCACTTACGCACAGTATGACGTCAGTGAGCTCAAAACCTTCATGGATCAGCACGTCACCATCCCCGCCCCTAGCGAAGCCAATCTCTATATCCCGTCAAATCCCGACATGGAAAGGATTCCCGTCGTCCAGCAAATTGGGCGCGATGTCTACGCTGGCCTGCCAATTGAAGCAGGCGAATGTGCCGGCCACGCCGACGCTTTGACTGCGGTTGAATTTCATCAAGGCAGTGAAGTGAACGTTTTCTTCACCGATGTTGTCATGGTGATCGGCAAACGCGGTCAGATGCATGATGGCCAATTCAATGCCGAAAAAGACGCGAAGCTTTTTTTCGTACCGGCTGGAACCGTTGTGGAATTCTTCAGCGACACGCTTCACTACAGCCCTTGCGAAGCGCATGCCAGCGGCTTCAAGTTTATCGTGATGCTCGTGCGCGGCAGCAACCAACCATTGCCAGCCGACTATCACACTGATAACAAGTTGATCGTTAAACAAAACAAGTTTCAAGTCGTCCATGCAAGTCGCACAGACAAGATCAAGCAAGGCATTCAAGTTGGCGTCATCGGCGAGCTCGTTCAGGTGAAGCATTTAGACTAAGTTACGATGGCCGAATGCGCCTATGTCACAACACACACAGCAACCAAAATTCGACCTGTCACGTTAACGCGCGAACCAGCCCCGAAACCTCGGGCTGCTTCGCGCTCATTGGGAGGAATCGTTATGGTGGAATTACAATCAATCAAAGATGAATCACCGTTAAGTCGCGCGTTGCAAGACGAGCACTATAACGGCGCTGTTGCTGTTGTTTCAGCCGACAAAGAATTGGCGGCGGATTCACAAGGCTTTTCACACATTGATATGGCAGTACCGTTTGCCTCACACACGGTCAGCGGCGCCGGCACGGTCACCCAACAATTTTCCGGCGTCTTGCTCATGCAATTCGTCGAAAAAGGGGCACTCAAACTTAGCGATAAGCTGTCGCAGTATGTTCCCGAATATCACCAAGCCGACCAAATCACTTTGTACCAATTGGCAACGATGCAAAGCGGCATTCCTGATTACCTACCTTTGATGGCGAAACCATTTGAGGAAAATGCCCCGGCCACATTGCCAGCGGAACGCTTAGCTTTACAAATTGATCAGCACAATGCCACCGATATGGATCTCGCGAAGGTCCTAGACGTTGTCAACGATCAACCGTTGGACTTTAAGCCTGGCAGTAAAACAGCCTACAGCAGCACGAATGCGCTCCTGTTAGGCGAAGTACTTGATCGACTTACCAACGAACGGCCGCTTGAAGCAGTTTTGAAGGAAAATATCTACGACCCATTGGCACTGACCAACACCAAAATTGGCACCGCGCATGCCTTTGCAGAAGGTTATCACTGGATTGCCGGTAATCCCAATGTCGCAGGCAAGGGTGACGAAAATCAAGCAGATCGCGGACTAGTCACAACCGTTGATGACCTTGAAAAGTTTGCGCAAGCCGTTTTGGCTGGTAAGTTGTTGCAACCGGCAAGTTGGCAAACCATCTTCAAAGCAGCCGAAGCCGGCTATGGTTTTGGCTGGCGTAAACTCGCAGATGGCTGGTTAGGTAACACGGGCAGTCTGCTCGGTTACACGGGTCTGCTAAGTATCAACCAAAAGCAACAGAAAGCCGTACTTGGTCTGACCAATGTCTTAAATCCGCAACCGGCTATGGATCAATTCTTTAATACGATTTATCAAGCCGCGACAGCTTTATAGTTTTTTTGCTAAGCAACAAGAAGCCCCGATTGCGTTCACAAAACGCAATCGGGGCTTCTTGACTTTTCCTTGTTGACAGGAGGAAACTGGCAACGAATCAAATTTGCACTGAGATAGGAAGTCATCATGACATCTTGGATTTTTATCTACTTAATTGGTGCCGGTATTTTAGGCGGTTTGTTAGCCTCCATCGCCGGATTAGCCTCATTAGTTTCATATCCCGCTTTGCTTCTGATCGGCATTCCGCCAGTCGTTGCAAACGTGACTAACACAGCGGGACTTGTCCTATCCGGCATTGGGGCAACCACCTCCTCTTCGCGTGAACTAAAAGGTGAAGGTAAGTTGGTGACCGGCTTGACGGCCATCACATTAGCTGGCGGCATCCTAGGGTCGATTCTACTGCTCATCGAACCCGCGTCCACCTTCGAGCACATCGTCCCCTTCTTCATTCTCTCGGCCGGTATCCTCCTGCTGGTAAGCGGCCACCAAGCAGATCGCAAAACCGTTCCACCCTTACGCGAACAAAATAAATTCGGCCTGTTTCTGAAAGTAATCGGCTTATTCCTAGTGGGTGCCTACACCGGTTATTTCGGTGCTGCTGGCGGCGTCATCATCTTAGCCATTCTCACCCTGAGCCTGCCGCAACGTTTCGCGGTTTTGAACGCCTTTAAAAATGTCATGGCTTTCATGGCAAACGCGGTTGCAACCGTCATTTATGCCATTCGCGGAAAAATCGACTGGCTCATTGTTGTGCCATTAGGTTTCGGCTTTTTAATCGGTGGCTACTGCGGTCCCATCGTTGTTCGCCATGTGCCGGTTAAGCTGCTGCGAACTGTTATTGCCTTTGCGGCGTTTGCGTTGGCGGCTGATTTGTTTGTGCAGGCTTACTTTTAACACCTCAGCTTTCCAAAGTGTGAAACCTGACAAATAACTTTACTCCCCTTATAATGACCGTGAACAGTTGAATAATTGACCAATGGCTATCTCACATTCTGAAATGAGGTGAGTATGGTGACCGAAGTGGTAGGACACGTCAATAAACAGGAAATATTTGAAGTCTTATTATGGCTCAGTTTCGTCACGAAAGAACAATTTGAGCACCAAGACAAAGATGAACCGCTCGTGGGAACGGATGATAGTGTTCTGATCATGTCAGCCTACCTGCATGACATGGTCGTTCAGATGTTTACAAAGTGGCTGACAGATTATACGGATCGGTTTCGTTATGCGATTGAAAACCATCAACATAAAACAGCATAAATATCGTTGATTCAAAATCTCGTTTGTGCATCATGACTCAGCCTATATAGATAAGCATCAAAAAAGGATCGGCTATAGGTCACTAGACCTTAAAGCTGATCTTTTTTAAGGTATCGACTCTTTCCACTTCACATGACGAAAGATAGCCTTTGCTCGATATGAGAATCTAAATGACAGAACGAACTCGGCAACACATAAGGAACATTACATTGCCTCTTCACGATTTTTTAAACGAGTTGAAGCCTTTTTAATGGGCAACCACCACCCTGCCGTAATGACCATCCCAATAACCCAGCTAGGCCAAAAAGAAACAGTGATCCTTGGATACTCCATACCACCAAAGAGAAAGGCATTTTTGAGAATCGTCTGACCGTGAATTGCAAAATTCATTCGCCACATTAGAATGAACATGATAACGATCATCGAAAACCAAATCAGTATTTTTATAACTTTGTGTGGTTGCGAGCTTTTACGTAATATTTCCCCATATAAGCGAAAAGTACCGACAAAGAACACAATAAAAACTAACAGCACAATCGTCAGTACTGAACGCTCCGCCAATCTCAATTCATTTAACCCGGCAACCGGAATCCAAAAAGTCAGCAAGAAAATAATGCCGATAGTAAATGACCATATTGGCATCACCATCTGAACAAGTTGTTTAAATGGACGATCTTGACTTGTCTGTCGAACAAACCGATAGACGGCATACCATGTCAGAAACAGCGTGAACCAGAAAGTGAATTGCAACCAGTCGGCTGTCAGTACTCCATTGACTTGTGATAGATACGGCACAATTGGAGAAAAGGAAACACCATTGTTCGAAGCAGCGTTGGGTATTTGAAATAGCATCAGCCCACTTGCAAAGATCAACCACAGAGTCCCTATAAATATACTTTGAAGCGCAATTGGTAAACGCTGAAATGTCATCTTCATGAAAGCTTCCCCCTCGATGATTGCGGTAGGGTTTGAAATGATGGTGGGTTAATTATTAAATTTTTCAATATAGCCTTTCTAAACAAATTATAATTTCAGATATGATATTTTACAAAAGTAACGCTTTTATCTTGGTTGATAACTGATTTATCAAATATGCTTGTGGATTTAGCGTAATATGCGTGTCGCCCTTCCAAGACACAGGTCGGAAAAATATAGCGAATATAGCGAATATAGAAAACCGCCAGAAAAGTTTGCTCAACTTTTCTGGCGGTTTTCTGAACCATGGCCTAATCTTTAAATCTTTGTCTTAACCTCTTAAGTCCATTCAACTAAATTTGCTATGGCAACTACGCTTTAGAAGGTTTAGCTTTCTTGGTCTGCATAAATCGCTTAACTGTGACCACTTTCCCTTTATCAAGTGGTTGAAGCGTTTCTCCAGAAAGTACCAGCGCCCGATTCTTTAAAGCTATCTGGTGGCTTTCTGGTTCTGATTCATCATGCCCACCCCAATTATTCGCCATTAACGCTCGTGCATCTGGATAAGTGAATGTCGAAAGCCTGTCCGGGTTCAAATCAATGACTAAGTCGTTTTTCCGAAATGAGCCTTCTTCTATCTGGAAGCTGGCAGGTGATTTGGGATTCTGACCAACGTTGGTGATATTAATGGTATAATGTCCGCTATTTTTCAAATCAATCACCGTGCTTGTCATGCCATGACCAACAAAGAAGGTCCCAAGATAAAAATACTTGCGTCGTTGATAGGTCATGATGGCCATACCTGCCGCAATCATTGCTAGAACAAGAATCGAAATGCTCGTTGCCATATTATTCACACCTCCACAAAAAGTATATCACGCAAGCTATTAAGCAATATCAGAAAAAAGGTCGCAACCGAAGCCGCGCCCCTCCTCTAATGCTTGATCTGGATCATGTCAACCCCGCTTAGATACCATCATCAGAACCGGCAGCCATGTTGTCTGGCATGTCCAGTGTGAACTTTTGCGTGCCTTGTTTTGCGGCAGCAACAATCGCATCAGCATACGTATCGGCATTATCGTAGTCACTGAACACAGATTCAAGTAACGACCCTAAGTTACAGCCCGCAACCACAGCGAATTGCGGATATTTTGATGCTAGTGTCGCCGCTACTTTATACGGGGTCCCGCCAGCCAAATCTGTAAAGAACAGTGTCGGTTTTGGTTCAGAGCCAAGGATCTCCTCAAACTTAGCCTGAAGTTGTTTATCACTCATGCCTTCTGAAAAATTCACGAATGACCAGTTGTCTGGCACGCTCGCCAAAAGATGCAAAGCACCTTCGAAACCTTCTGCAAAAGTACCATGACCTGTGACGATGACTTGAACTTTACTCAATGTCTAATTCCTCCAGTCAAATCAATAGCTTACGCTTTTACATCCAACCGATGGCTGACATAGCAATCGCAAGTACAAAGGTGACAACGATTAACCAAATTGGATTAACGTTCTTTTTCAACAACCAATACAACAGGAAAACAAAGGCGAATGGCAAGATGTTCGGGAAAATTTTATCCAGCAATTGCTTCTGCAAGTTGATTACTGTATTCCCGGCGCCAATCTTGATTGTCAGTGACATTTTGACGTAGCTAGCAATCAAGCCGCCAATAACTGTTAAGCCAAGGATAGAAGCAACGTGAGAAATAATTCGAGAGTTTTCCTGAATCACATCAATTGCTCGAGTCCCAAGGTTATAACCTAAGTGTGCCAGTGGAATACGAGACCAGAATAGGAACAAGTAAACGAGGAAGAACAGGATTGGGCCAAAGACATTCCCGTTCTTAGCAATTGAGGCAGAAATCCCACCAACAATTGGCATAATCGTGAACCAGAAGATAGCATCCCCGATACCAGCCATAGGACCAAACAGCGCATTTTTCAAACCTTTAATGGTTGTCCGGTCAACGTGACTTTCTTCCATGGTCAGCAACAGGCCCATCAGAATTGGATACAATGGCGGCGAACTGTTGATGAATTCCATGTTATCGGTCATAACCGCTTTAAGGCCTTTAGGATCATCTTTATAGATCTTCTGCCAATACGGCAATTGTGCCCAAGTCCAGCCTGGTGAATGCATCCGTTCATATGAGAATGATGCTTGAACTAAGTTAGATCGGATCCCAAGCATGGAGATTTCATGATTGGTAAACAAGCTCTTTCTTGGATTCTTGTCATCAGATGCCATCATTCATGCCTCCCCCTTGAGATTGACTTTCAGCTTCCTTAAGCTGTTTTTCCATCTTAAACTGGTCACGGCTACGATAGAATTCAATCATGGCAAACACCGCGCCAACCAGAGCTACAGGTAAAACGTTTGAGAACGGAATCATTGAAGCCATAATGAATCCTAACAGTAAGTAAGCAAAGTATTGACCCTTCAACATCACTTTCAGCAACATTGCGAACCCAACAGCAGGTAAGATACCTCCTGCTAATTCGAAACCGTGAGTCAACCATTGAGGCATTGAAGTAACAAGTGCCTTCATTGGGCCTTGCGCTGCATAGGCACTCAAGAAAGCCATAATCCCATAGGATACAGTAACGATCGTGAGTGGGATAAAGTTCAAACGCTTAAACGCGCTAGCATTCCCTTCCGCGGCATATTTATCAAACTTCGGCAAGAAGAGTGAGAAACTGGAGTAGAAGAATAACAGAATATATTGCATTAACATCGCAAACGGTAATGAAAGGCCGATCGCTGTTGCGGGTGCTGTTTTGTTCGTTGCGGCGATAACGACCGTCATAATGCCGCACATAACTGTGTTAGGCGGCTGAGTCCCACCAGCTGGCGTTAACCCGGCAAAAGCTAATTCAGTTAGCCCACCGGCAATAACACCTAGTTGGAGGTCACCCAAGATAAGACCTGTGATCGTGCAGACAATAATCGGACGGAAGATGAAGAAAGCTTGCAGCCATCCATCAAAACCCGAAATCATTGCCCAAAGTGCGATTAGCAGTCCTTGAGTTAACGTAACATCCATGAAGCTGACACCTCCAATTTAATAGTTACGACTGATTAGACATTTTTCAACAAATCCTCTGTGATCGGTGTTTTCTTCTCACCGGGATAGTCCTGAATGAAGATATTGACACCAGCATTCACAATCGCCAACAGATCATCTTTGTCCTGCTCATCAACATAGACTTTCTTAGTAATTTCAGTCTTGCCTTGAGCAAAGTGCATGTTGCCGACATTAACCTCTTTAATTGGTACACCATTCTCAACCAGCTTACGAGCATCTGCTGGTGTTTTGATCACAATAAAGATGTGCTGACGATCAGCGGCTTTGCTGATAATGTCAATCGTATGTTGAACAGTAAAGAACCGAATCCCCGCACCAGACGAATCCGCCGTCGTCGCCATCAACTTTTGCTGAAGCAGATCGTTAGCAGCTTGGTCATTGGCAACTAAAATCAGATTTGCATTCACTGCCCGTGTCCAGGTAACACCAACTTGTCCATGCACCAAACGATTGTCAATACGCGTAAAAACAATATTTGCAGCCATGATTTCACCTCCTCTTTTTGGTTCCACAAAGGCTAAATGTTCCTTAAAGTTCGTTTTTGTTCCCCTGTGTTCATAAACAGTATATTGCAAGCGGATTCATAAGTCAAAGGCCATTTTGTCATTATTTATTTAAATAACTAGGCGATTTGGCAATCGCTTCATATGCCAAATTTGAAATCTGGCATTTCAGTTTTCTTGATTTTTGAAGGCCAATAAAAAAACAAATATTTTTAAATCAAGGTCCTTAAACTCCTGTGTTCTAGACTTTTCCAACCGTTTCAAGCTCAAATTTTCCAAATATTTATTCAGTATTTACAACTATTCTTCATCTCTTCTTTAAAAAATTTTTGAGCTTTAGTGTAACAGACATATTTCATTACGACGTTTCGCATTATTTTATACGTTCTTTTTATAACAAATTATTAACAAATCATGAATACTCGTCGTCATATTCTTCTCATTCGCTGTTGCAATAAACTTCACTAATTTTTCCGGTTTTTAATATTTGCTGTCGTTTGAAATCCCTCCATAACGGCTTTCTAAGCCTTAGTAAATAGATCACGTATAATGCGTGCTCTCCGTATGTCACTCAAGAGATATTTTCCGGTAACAACTCATTTTGAAAATATTTTTAAAATGTGTTCACTTTTGTTTCTTTTCCCCTTACGTTTACTTATTTCAACTTAAATTGTTAGCTCACACAACAAATTATCTGCTGACCAAAAAAACAGCCCTCTAACTAAAGAGGACTGCTTAATTCGATGCTACTTATTCAAACGTCCAGCTATTCACCAACGTAAATGGTTCGCTCGGCAATAATGTCATCGCCGAAAGATCATCGCCGCTGACCGGAGCAAATTGGCATTCAAGAGCCACGCCATCAAATTGATCAATGTTGTGAGGAATACCGGTACCGTCAAAGTGGTTGGCGGTGTAAACGACGACGGACGGCGCAGTGGTTGCCAGGGTCATAGTATGTTTGTCAGTCTGGAGTTTGGCCGCGAGGGTTTGACCGTGTTTCAGTAGGAATGGGTGATTAATGCCCCGTTCTGCAGTGATTTGCGCTGCTCGAGTGTGAATGACATCGCCAAGCTTTTGCCCTTGCCGAAAATCAAAGACCGTTCCGGCAACTGGCTGCCAGCCTTGATCTGGCAGATGGTCTGCATCAAGCGGTTTGTAATCGTCGGCTGGAATCGTCAGCGTGGTAGCATCAATTTTGTTTGGCTGGTCAATCGCAAAATAGGTATGGTTAGTTGGATTGAAGAGCGTTTCTTCATCACTAACTGCATCCAGACGATAGTGCAAGGTATTCGTATTCTCCAAGGTATAAGTCACTTGCAGCTTGACGTTGCCCGGATAGCCATTATGCCCTGCTGGATCAACAAAGGTAAAACTAGCACTAGCTGTGGTAGCTGTCTGGTCAATACGGAAGTTATAAACTTGCCGATCCAGTCCGTCATCGCCGCCGTGAATGTGATTCTTGCCTTCGTTCATTGGCAGATCAACTTTCACATCGCCATGCTGCCAAACATGACCACGAATCCGGCCGACCACTCGACCGACCGTACCGCCGAGAAAATTGCGCTCTTTTGCGTAATCTTCCCGACTTGGCAGCGACAGAATCATGTTGTGCAAGCCATCAGCTTCTGGTAACAACACTTTTTCCAAGGTTGCACCATAATTCAACAACTTCACAACCATGCCTTGATCATTGGTCAAGGTCAGCTCATACAAATTGTGGCCTTGATACTGACCGTATGGTTCAACTGAAACGTCCATCTTGTCCTCCTTTATAAACGAGCGTAAGCCAGCGCGGTTAGAAACCAAAGCATCAGCCGACCTCAAGTATGATGACCCGCTTTTGGTCATTGCACTTGAGGTCATTATGGACAGGTTTCTTCGCGGGGGAACACGTTATGATGCCGTTCCTACAAGCTGCTGGCTCGCATAATAAGCTCACTTTTGAAGTTAACCTGACGTGGTACGCGTTTCGGATCTTTGATGCGTACCTGCAATAGTTCGACCGCGGTTTGGCCCATTTGGTCAGTGGCAGCATGCACCGTAGAAAGTGGCGGGGTCGTGAACTTGGCGACCGCCACATCGTTGAAGCTGATCACAGAGACGCGTTGCGGCACCTCGATCTTAGCCTCGTTCAAAGCGCGCAACGCACCGACTGCCATCGTGTCGTTGGCAACAATGAAACCGTGGGGTAAGGTGTCCCCGAGTTTGGTGATCGCTTGTTTCATCAGCTCGTAACCTGAATCAGGCGTGAACGCGCCAATAAAACGAAACGCTGGCTGCATCAAGTTTTCTGCATGCATCACCCGATCAAATGCGGCTGTCCGAACATCCTGAAACTGCTCGCGTCCGCTGCGACTCGTTTCAACGCCACCGAGAAACCCGATGTCGTTGATCCCTACCGATTGAAAATGATGAATAATTTGCTTGATAGGACCGGCATAATCGCTGGTGACCGAGTCGCAGTCAAATGCCAACATATTTTGATCCACGAAAACAACTGGTTGCGCCAAGGCTTTGATCGTTGCCACTTCGCCAGCGTCGTACTTACCCAACGCAATCACACCTTGGACGTTTTGTGTCGTCTCAGCTCCCAACTGCTCCAAATGCAAGCTCTGCAAATGATAGCCAGCTGAGGCCGCCCGTGCCTCAATAGCATATTGAATCTGTAAATAATACAGATCATTCAACTCTTCTTGCTCGCTGCGCCACTGAATCAAGGCAACGGTGGTTTGCGGGGACACACGTTTACGTCGACGTGGTTTGTACGCCAGCTTTTCGGCTGTTTTCAACACGCGTTGGCGCGTTTCGGGCGTGACAGCCAACGTCGTATCATAATTTAAAATACGCGAGACAGTCGCAATTGAAACCCCTGCCGCCTTCGCAATATCTGTAATCGTGGTCATCGTTTTCTCCGTTTCCATTGACTCCTTGCCGGCTTCAGCAACATAGCCTGTTGCTACAGTGCCCGACAGAAGCGAGCAAATGCTTTTTGACCAACTTCATCGCGTTTGAACACACCAGCATCTTCTAAGACCCGGGCAAATACACGACCAACCGCTGCCTGCATTTGTGCCTCGACGTTTTCCGGGGTCCAATCATATTTAGCTTTCAACTGATCGGCCCATGTTTTGTGCATCGGTTTCATCGTGTTTGCTTCACCCAGTAAATACTTCTGGACTTCAGCTAACTCCGACTTTAATCGTGCCGGTAAAATGGCACGTCCCATCACTTCGATCAAGCCAATGTTTTCTTTCTTGATATGTTGCACGTCTTGATGCGGATGGAAAATACCATCCGGATGCTCTGCACTAGTTTGATTGTCGCGCAGCACTAAATCCAGCTGGAATTCCGAACCAACGCGCCGAGCAATTGGGGTCACCGTATGATGCGGTTTGCCATCAACAAATGCGCGGACGTCAACTGTTTCATCGGTATACTGATTCCAAACCTGCCGAACATGTTCGGCTGCATTTATCAACTCGTCCGAATCAGCACTCACTAAGCGAATAACACTCATCGGCCACTTGACGATGCCAGCGAAAACATGCGGATGCCCGCTAATTTCAACCTGCGTCTCAATTGGTGCTTTGGCCATTGGAAATGTATGGCGACCGCCTTGGTAATGTTCATGCGTCAGCATCGAACCGCCGACAATTGGCAAGTCAGCATTTGAGCCAACAAAATAAGTTGGAAACATTGAAACGATGGCCAACAAGTTGCTGAAGGTACTTTGGTCTATCACCATGGGTTCATGGATAGCATCCAGAAAAATCGCGTGCTCGTTGAAGTAAGCATATGGCGAATATTGGAATCCCCATGTTTTACCGCCAAGCAAAAAGCGAATAATGCGATGATTGGTTCGCGCCGCAAAGTCAGTTCGACCAGCATACCCTTCCGTTTGTAAACACAAGGCACACGTCGGATAGCCAGACTGGGCGGCATGTGCCGCAGCAGCAATGTCTTTCGGATCTTTTTCCGGTTTAGACAGGTTGATGGTGATTTCGAGGTCGCCATACTCAGTTTTAGCTGGAAAAACAACGTTCTTAGCAATCGCTCGCGTTTGAATATAATTATTCGCGCGACTCAAAGCAAAGAACCAGTCTGTTGCAACCCGTGGTCCCGCCTGATACTTATCCCAAAACAGTTGATTGATCCGACTTGGTGTCGGGGTAGCAAGGTCCATCAGCTGCGCTTCCAAAATCTGACGTGCTGCCTGTGAATCTGGAATTTTACCATTCTCCTGCGCAGCTTTCACCATCAGATCAAGGTTCGTCAATGGATCAGCATCACCAGGCAGGTCAAGGGCAGCATCTCCGATCAAATTCAACAATTTGTTGGTCAGATAGACTGCATCCATCTGGGTGTAATCGGGATTGAGTTTCGCAATGGTACCAACGTGATTGCTAATCGCGGTCAATTCCGGTCACCAAATCCTTCTGGGTGATTTTCGTGCCAGTTCCATGCGGTTTCGATAATCTTGTCAATATCGTCATAGTTTGGCTTCCAGCCTAAAATGTCACGAGCCTTTTCTGAGCTAGCAATCAAAGTGCTTGGATCACCGGCACGCCGCGGGCCCATCGTGGCTGGAATCTCTTGGCCAGTCACCTTACGCGCTGCATTTAGAATTTCAAGGTTGGAGAAACCATGCGCAGAACCAATGTTGAACGCGGATGACTTATTGCCGGCATCCAGATACTTCAAGGCCAAAATGTGGGCATCAGCAAGATCGACCACATGAACATAGTCACGCACATTGGTACCATCCTTGGTTGGATAGTCGTCACCATAAATTTGCAAACCAGTTCGCGTACCTGCTGCAACCTGCAAGATAATTGGCACAATATGCGTTTCTGGATGATGGTCTTCACCGATGGAACCGTCTGGCATCGCACCCGCAACATTGAAGTAACGCAAAGCCACGAACTTCAGCCCATAAGCCACATCAGCCCAATGCATGATCTTTTCCATGGCCAACTTGCTTTCACCGTATGGGTTGGTCGGTACTTGCGGATCAGTTTCTTTAATTGGGACCTGCTTAGGTTCGCCATAAGTTGCTGCCGTAGATGAGAAGACAATTTTCTTGATGCCGAATTGATTCATGGCTTCAAGCAAGGTGATCATGCCGCCAGTGTTGTTATCAAAATACTTCAACGGATCTTTCATGGATTCCGGCACAATTGAGAACGCCGCAAAATGGACAATCCCGTCAATCTTTTCCTGGCTGAACACTTGGCTCAGAAAATGATAGTCGCGGATGTCGCCTTGATAAAAACGGGCGCGTGGATCAACCGCCTTACGATGCCCAGTAATCAAGTTATCCAAAACCACAACATCCTCGCCGGCAGCGAGTAATTGTTTTACCGTATGTGAACCGATGTAACCAGCGCCGCCTAAAACTGCAATTGTCATAATAAAATATCTCCCTTTTTTAAAACGTGTTCGTCAGACTAGAAATCGGTCTGGCTCACGCTCTACTTTATAACACTTTTTCTATTTTAGCAGAGTTAGTTCAGTTGCTTAGCACCATCGGCAATATCGGCCACATAGAAATGGGCGTCATAGCCAATCTTTTCTCGATAGGCCTTACCAACGTTGTCAATAAAGTCTTCAACATCAGCGCTGTTCACAATCGCAATGGCGCAACCGCCAAAACCGGCACCGGTCATGCGAGCGCCAAGCACACCCCGTTGCTTCAAGGCATTGGTCACAAGGGTATCAAGCTCGATGCCAGTGACTTCGTAGTCAAAAGCCAACGAAACCCCAGAAGCAGAGACTAGTTTGCCAAAGGTCTTCAAATCGCCATCTTGCAGTGCTTTCGAAGCCTTCAATGTCCGCTGATTTTCAAAGACGGCGTGGCGCGCGCGTTTGATCAGGATTGGATCGTAAATGAGATAAGTATTCTCGTCGAATTCGTCTTCACTCAGTTGGCCCAGACTTTTGACTTCAATGCCTTTTTGTAGCATTGCCAGTGCTTTTTCGCATTCACTGCGGCGTTCGTTGTACTTGGAATCAGCCAACTCACGACGCTTGTTGGTATTCATGATGACAATCACGTTATCGCCCATCTCAACTGGCAGGTACTCGTATTTCATCGTGTTTGTATCCAACAGCGTTGCTTGATTTGCGCGACCCATTTCAATCGCGAACTGATCCATCACACCGGAGTTCACCCCGATATAGTCGTTTTCGACTTTAACGCCGAACTGAACCAGCTCCAACGGTTCAAAGCCGCCATCAAAAAGACTGTTCAGAATCGTTCCGACCAGCATTTCCAGAGAAGCAGAACTTGATAACCCAGCGCCATCAGGTAAGTTGCCGTTGATGTAGACATTGAGGCCATGCGTGAAGTTCGCACCCGCCGTCTTCATCACCCGCGCCATACCTTGGAAGTAATCTGTCCACAAGCCGCGCTTATCTTGGAAAAGATCCGAGAATGGGATGTCAATAATGCCAACCTTTGGGAAGTTGGCCGAGTATAACCGAAAAGCGTTGTCCTCATTGGTGCCAACCGCTGCATAAGTGCCCAGCGAAATGGCACACGGGAAAACGTGGCCACCATTGTAATCGGTATGTTCACCAATTAAATTAATGCGTCCTGGTGCGAAGAAGGTGTGCTCCGTCTGCTTACCAAATTGTTCCGTAAAACCTTTCGTGACATCTGTACTATTCACCGTCAATACCTCCTAATTGAAGTTAAGCTTATTTATCCGCTGCTGATTTTTGTAACCGTTTTTATTTTACTAAAAATAATGACGGATTGGAAGCGCTATAGCCAAATTTTTTTGTTTTGTTTTATCGATCCTCTAACAACTGTCGAATTCAAAGCTTTTTTCTTTTACTAAAACATTTGAGCGTTTTGCATTCCGCTTTGCTATCCCGCTCAGTACTTAACGGACACTAAGCCAAACTGGTCATCAATTGTCGCCGAAACCAGAAATAGAAAAACTAGGCGCTGTATGTGCCACGCGCCTAGTTTTTGGGTTACTTC